>Ga0310343_10001256_pt1 | contig 12855 bp, 8 predicted proteins | sample HC15DNA2025_MG_FD_203519 | JGI IMG/M metagenome (GOLD analysis project Ga0310343, IMG submission 203519) | Marine microbial communities from station ALOHA, North Pacific Subtropical Gyre - HC15-DNA-20-25_MG | ecosystem: Environmental > Aquatic > Marine > Oceanic | place: Pacific Ocean: North... | reverse complement strand
GGAACGGGAGCGGTAGAAGTGATCGCCCACCTGCTCCACCGGGCCCATGAAGTGCAGAAACGGTAGCGGGCCCACGTCACCCAGGGTGTAGTGGGAAAAGCCACGCTCCGCCTGGATCGCTTCGACAATGGCGCGGGCGCAGCGCGCCAGATCCGCCTCTTCATCCAGGGTCAGATGGAAGCCCAGCTCGGTGGCGTCCACCAGCGCGTAAAAGCCGCCACTGTAGGCGACGCTGTAGGTGACGTTGCCCAGCGACGGCACATGGATGGTGGCGCGGTGGGTGTCGATGTAGCTGGGCAGGCCGCCGCAGGTGATCGATTCCACCACGCCGTCGCGGACCTGGGCCTCGATGTGCACCAGCCCCGCCGGCGATTCCATCATAAAGCTTTGCCGCCCCTCTTCCTTGGGCACCAGCCCGCTCTCCAGTACCGCCGTGGCGGTGCAGATGGTGTTGGAACCGGAGTAGATCGCATAGCCCATCACTTCCATGATGATGTAGCCGACGCTGGCGTCCGGGTGGGAGGGCGGCACGATCAGATCCACCGACATTTCGGGAATGCCGTAGGGCTCTTCCAGCAGGAGCCGGCGCAGGCCGTCGGCGTCGTCGCGCAGATACTCCATTTGCTGGCGCACGGTTTCACCGGGCAGCGGGTCGATGCCGCCGAGGACGATACGGCTGACATCGCCGCCGGCGTGGGTGTCCATCAGCTTCAGACTCAACTCCTGATGCATCAGGTCGTCTCCTCTAACGCGAAGGGTTCGCCAAAGTCCGCCCACTGGCTGTCCGGGACGATCACGATCTTGCCGAGAAAGTTATTGCCGCGGCTGACGAAGTAGTCCTCCGCGCGGTGCAGGTCGGACAGCTTGAAAGCCGCGTGCAGCACCGGCTTGAGGTCGCCGGAGCGGATCCAGCCGATCAACTGCTCCGCCTCTTCCCGGGTGCCGTGGGACACCCCGAACACCTGCACCTGATAAAGATAGATGCGCGTCCACATGATCTCGCTCAGATTGCCGCCGCTGGCGCCGGCGATGCTCAGACGCGGGTAGCTGTCGCGCGCCTTCATATCGAAAATCATGGCATCGATAAAGCGGTCGGTCATGTCACCGCCGACCAGATCCATCACCGCGTCCAGCGGCACGCCACCGGTCAGCGCCCGGACCCGATCGGTGAAACCCTCCATGTTGGAACGGTCGAGCACCGCTTCCGCGCCCAGTTCACGCAGGGCCTCCGCCTTGTCCGGTGTGCTCAACGCGTAGGGAATCGCCCCCATGATCCGGCACAGCTGGATCAGCGCCGTGCCGACACCCCCGCTGGCCCCGGTGACCAGCACCCGCTCGCCGGCGAGCACGTTGGCGGACGTGAGCATGTGCAGCGCGGTCTGGTAGGAGCACATCCCCATCGCCGCCAGTTCCGCGTCGGCCAGATCCGGCTTGTCCACGGTGTGGAATTGATCCGAGGGCACCGCCACGTATTCGGCGAAGCCGCCGTCGGCGCCGTGGCCGTAATAGTCCGGGGTCAGGTTGATGTCGCGGCGATCGTCCGGGTAGAGATTGAAGTCCAGCAGGCCACGCTCGCCGATGCGCGCCGGGTCCACGCCTTCACCGACCGCGGCGACCCGCCCGGCCACGTCGGCGCCCTGAATACGGGGAAAGGTGAGCGTGGCCGAGCCGCCCATCTGGAAGGACGCCACCTCATTCTTATCCTTGGTGGGGTAAAGACCTTCGCGGGCCTTGCGATCGGTGTTGTTCTTGGCGGTGGCGGTGACGCGCACCAGCACCTGGCCCGGCGCGGGCCGCGGCACGGGCACATCGTCGCGGTGAACCAGTTTGTCCACGCCGCCGTGGCCGGTAAGCACCATGGCCGACATGGTCTCTGGAATCACGGGTTGGGTAACCATAGGGTCGCCTCCTTGCTGCGAATAGCCACTTAGCGGGTGCCTGGAGACGCCCCGGCGGATTTCAACCCCGCATACCCTGTTTGGGGTATGCGGGGGCATAGCGCCACTGGCTAGGCTTGGGTGGTCTGTTTCCTCCGTCAAAGGGTACTGTCATGATCAAATCGGTTTCTTATCTCATCACCCTGATCGCCATGCTGGCGGCGATCAGCGGCTGTGGCGGGAGTTCCTCCTCGTCCAGCGCGCCCAGCGACCCGGCGCCCCAGTCGCTCACCGTACAGGGCACGGCCAGCGCACCACCCAATACCGTAGCCTCGCTGCGCGACGACACCTTCAGCCGTATCGTGTTGAACGCCCTGATCGAGCCGGCCGCCGCCGCGATCACCGGGCTGCAGCCGGTGGACGGCGCCACCGTGGAGCTGATCCGCGTGGACAACAACGGCGATCAAGTGGGCGAGGTCCTGGCGGAGGCCGTCACCTCCACCACCGGCAACTACACCCTGACGCTGCCGCAGGGTGTGAATCTGGCCGGCAACCTGGTGGTGCGCATCACCGGTAACAACGCGCAGATGCGTTCCCAGGTGGTGGACCAGCAGGTGGATATTGATCCAGCTTCGGAGTTCGTTCTGCGCAAGTTCATCCAGCAGGGCACCAACCTTGAAGAGCTGGTGGTCAACGACGTGGTGGAACTGAAAGGCAAGGTGGACGAGTTCGATCTGACCGCCGGCGCCGATCTCACCGAAATGCTGGAGAAACTGGAAACAGAGGTCGGCCAGTTCGTGGAAAGCCAGGTGGCGGTGATCAACGAGGAACCGGGCAACGCCGCCGAGGTGGCCGGCGACTACCGCGCCAACGCCTTCTCCCTTGGCCTGCACGACAGCGAAGACGAGTCCGCCGGCACCTACGCCAACGACCTCTACAGCACCGATTTCACCTTCGCCAACGGCGGCAACGGCACGGTCACCGTGACCCTGTCCGGTGAAGAGAGCGCCGACGCCATACTGACTGGGAATACCGTGAGCACCGCCTCGCTGTTCTATGAAACCGATATCGAAACCCTGAATGAAACGTTCAGCGCCACGCTCACCGACACAGGCATCCTCTCGCTGGAGGGCGAATTCGAGGAAGACATCGACGGCGACAACGCGTTCCGCTATCCGCCCACCACCTACAACCTGCAGGGCGTGCCCGCCGGCGGACTGTTTTTCCAGGTGGCCCGGGAAGCGGGCGTACGCTACGGCACCACCGAAAGCGGCGCGCTGGATCCCCAGGACCGCCGGGGCGAGGAGGCCTACCGCGCCCTGGAAGTGTTCGCCCGCGCTCCGCAGGGCATGACCGACGCGGACCTGGTGGGCGATTTCGGCCGCGTGTACTTCTCCTCGGAGAGCCAGACCGGCGACATCGCCCTGGAGAGCGAGACCAATGTGGTCACCTTCGACGGCAACGGCAGTGCCGATGCCAGCGAATCCGACTCCCACCGCCTGAGCAGCAGCGTCGGCTATAGCAACGAAACCCTGACCCCGGAAACCGACCTGCCGGTGGTCATCACCGAGGACGGCGACATCGTCTCCATCGGTGACGAGGAGATGGACGGCTTTATCAACGACACCTTCGACTTTATCAGCCTGGTGACCTCGGAAAACGAAACCGGCTTCGCGCGCTTCGACACCTCGCTTCTGGTCAAACTGCCGGATGCCGCGCCGGACCTGATCGGCAAACGCTACCGCCTGCTTAAGCTCTCCAACTACCTGGCGGGTAACGGTAACGGTGACGCCCAGATGGCGTTGATCACCAGCCGCTTCAACAGCTTCGTCACCATCGACAGCGCCACCGAGGCCACCCTTGAAGGCAGCCTGGACGAAGTCTACAAGAGTGGTCTGGCGGCGAATCTGGAGCTCAGCGCCAGTGAACTGAGCGGCACCGCCACGGTGAACGTGGAGGCCAACGGCGCCGCCACGTTGACGTCGACCACCGATTCCGGTGAAACCGTACTGGACGGCTTCTTCAACCAGGACGCCAGCTATGGCGTGTTCACCGTGCGCTTCGCCCCCACCCAGGGCGACCCCGATGAATTCGGCCTGGCGGTGCTGGTGGAGGTCCCCGCCAGCGGCCAGTAGTTCCCCACACGGCACGGACCAAGACCCCGGACACCCGGGGTCTTTTTAATTGCGGTGCGGACCCACGCTTCCTATGATCCAAGGCAACCTACCGCCGGACCCCGGGGCCGCTGCCTTGCAGGATGACAACCATAACGACCTGATCGGGCGTATTTACGAGACCGCGCTCGCCCCCGGAGACTGGGTGGATCTGCTCGACACCCTCACCGGCTGGAGCGCCGACCCGGTCGATGCCGGCGGCGACCCGGCCGGCGGCGCGGTGGCGGTGGACCGGCTGGTCGAGCACCTGGAGCGGGCGGTGCGCAGCAGCGCCTATATGCACGCCCTGGAAGACCGCACCCACATCCTCAACACCATGTACAACCAGATGCCCTGGCCGATGCTGATGCTCGACGAGCGGATGCAGTGTCTGGAGTGCAATCCGGCCGCCCGGCAGGGGCTGCGCGAAGGCGCCGTCACCCTGCTCGACGACGGCAGCCTGAGGTTCACCGACCCGGCCCTGAAGCTGGGCGTCAAACGGGTCACCACCCTGGCCGGCGGCCGCCGCACCCAGCTGCTCACCTCGCAGCGGGACGCGGTGACCCTGCTGTGCATGCCGGTGCGCAAATCCGACGCGCCCGGGCGCATCGCGCGGGTGCGCACCATCGTCTGGGTGCTGGCCGGCCACAGCCTGGTGGCGCCGTCGCCGGAATCGCTGAAAGCGATCTTCAACATCACCCACGCGGAAGCCCGGCTGCTGCATCTGCTGTGCAAAATCGGCAACGTCAGCCAGAGCGCGGAGCTGTTGTCGGTGAGCGTGCACACGGCGCGCACGCAACTGAAATCGATCATGGCGAAGCTCAATGCCAACAGCCAGGTGCAACTGGTCAGCCAGGCGATGGGCCACGCCCTGGTGCAGACCGTTCAGCCGCCCGCCCTGCGCCAGACCCCGGAGCGCACCCTGACCCTGGCCGACGGCCGCGTGCTGAGCTGGTTCGAATACGGCGACCCGGACGGCCGCCCGGTGCTCACCCTGGACAATCTGGGCGGCACCATTCCGGACCACCGCCTGTTCGAGAACTGGTATCGCGAACAGGGGCTGCGCATGATTCTGATCGTGCGCCCGGGCTACGGGCTGTCCACCGCGCAGCCGGACATGGAATTCCGCGACTTCGGCCCGGACATCCGCGCCCTGTGCCGGCACCTGGAGATCGAGCGCCCGCCCATGGCCGCCTACTGCGGCGGCGGGCCCTATGCGTTGTGCGCCGCCGCCCAGTACCCGGACCTGTTCGAGCGGTTGGGGCTGATCGCCAGCACCGTGCCGATCGAGCATTTCGAGCTGGACAAGCTCGACCGCATCCACGCCATGTTCCTGCGCCTCTTCCGCAAGGACCCGCGCCTGTTCGTGTTGATCGGCCGGCTTGCTTTACGCGGTGTGCAGCGCGCCCCGGAAAAGTATTTCGCCAGGCTGGCCAAGTCCTTGTGCCCCGACGACCAGGCGGTGCTCGGCGACCCGGACCTGCTGGCGAGGCTGATCGAACGGATGGAGCTCAGCCATTTCCAGGGCGCGCGCATCATCATCGACGAATACCTGCGCATGCAGCATCCCTGGCATGTGGACCTGAGCCGGATCACGGTGCCCATTCTCCACTGGCATGGCGAGGACGACCGCATCATTTCCATAGGCAGCGCGCGGGGGCTGGCCGCCAGCCTGCCCAACGTGACTTTCCGGAGTTTCCCCGGCCTGGGGCGTTTTATGGTTTACCGGGTCTGGAAGGCGTTTCTCACCGAACTGCTGGAGCTGCCCGGCGATGCGGCGCCGGACGCCACCCGGCGCCTGCCCACGGCGGTCTGAATCCGGCCCTAGGAAAGGCAATCGCGGAACAGCGTGTTCAACTCTTCCAGGGACGCGGTGGGTGGGGCGGTCTGGATCGAGCAGCGCGACAACCTGGACAGCTCCTGCTCGATAAAATCGTTCAAGGCCTGAATCACCGGCACGAATTCTTTTTCCTGGCTGCGCTGCTTGCGCGCCAGCAGGCGTTCGATCTGGCCGTCCAGGTCGGCGTCGTCGGCCACCAGCGTGCGCAAACGTTCCAACGCCACCGGCGCCGGCATGCGGTAGCGCTCCAGCCAGCGGATCGCCAACAGCGGCCGCAATACGTAGAAGTATTTTTTCAGCGGCACCAGCTGCGCCTTCAAATAGCCCCGGTAGTTTTTCTCCGCCATGCCCAGATAGTGGTGCACGCCCTTATTCACATCGTAGACGTCGGGCAGCAACGCCCTGGCCCGCGCCGCGAAATCCGCCTCGTCCCGGTACACGATGGGTGAATGCAGCCACTCCACGAACGACGGATTGGACTGCCAGAACAGCTTCAAGGCCTTGCGGATATCCCAGCCGCTGAGATCGATGTCGTCGACGATCTCGCACTCGATCACGTCCCGGCGCTGCTCCAGGTCCAGCGACAGGTACCATTCGCGGGGACGGGCGTAGATAAAGCGCACGTCGTAATCGCTGTTCGGTGAGGGAAAGCCCCAGGCCCGGCTGCCGGACTCCACCGCGAACAGCACACGTACATCGTGCTCTTCCTCCACGGCGCGGAGGCGGCGCTGAATGTCGTGCCGAACATCATCACTGATCATAAAAGCGTCCTTGTCGTGGTCGCCGCCGTGAGCCGGAAAAACGCGACCTGGCTGGGCGGCCCCAGCTCCATATCGGCGTCGCCGATGCCACCGAAGGCGACCCGGTAGCCGTTGCGGCCCGCCACGCCCCGCGCCCACTGGCGGAACTTGTCCCGGGACCATTCAAACTTGTGGTCCGCCTCGCGGAACTGGCCCGGCGCCAGGCCATAGAGCGGGTTGTACTCCGCATTGGGCGTGGTGACGATCAGCGTCGCCGGCGCCAGGGTGCCGAACACCGCCTGCTCCACCCGGCTTAATTGCCCCGGCGGAATATGCTCGATGGTCTCGACCATGGTCGCCGCGTCGAAACCGGCCAGCGCCGGGTGATGATCCAGATAGGACGCGTTCAACAACCGCAAACGCGGCGCCGGGGCGTCCAGCTCGGCGGCCAGCATGGCCCGGGCTTCCGCCAGGGCGGCGGCGCTGCTCTCCAGCCCCACCACCTCGGTGAACTGGTCGTCGCTGAGCAACTCATGCAGCAGCCAGCCGCCGCCGCAGCCCAGATCCAGCACCCGGCGGGCGCCACTGGCTTTGAGGTGGCGGAGCACGTAGTTCAGGCGCGCCGCGTGGAGCGGCGTGGCCTGGTCCATCATCGAGGTGGAGAAAGGCATAGGCCGATCAGTCTAAAGACCGGCTGTTTCAACGGCCAGCGGCAACCGCCGATTCAATCGAACAGCGTGTGCATATGCTCAAGCAACGCCGGGCCGCCGGGCTCGCCGTGGCCGGGAATCACCGTTTCCGCCCCGGGATAGCGCGCCTGGGCATTGCGGATCGCCCGCGGCCAGTGGGCCAGGTCGGCGTCGGCGGTATTGCCCAGGTTGTCGGTGGCCAGCTCGCGCACCGCGCAGCCGCCGTAGAGCATCTTCTGCTCGGGCAGCCACACCATGATGTTGTCGCGGGCATGGCCGCCGCCGGGGTAAAAAACTTCCACGGTGCCGAAGCGGGTGGCGCTGCCCGGGGCCTCGATGCCATTCAAGGCATTGGGCGGCACCGGGTTGCCCTCTTCCGCGCTCAGGCGCTGCGTCATCGGGTGCGACCAGACCGGAATGCCCGCCGCTTCCAGCACCGCCACGCCGCCGGTGCGGTCGCTGTGAAAATGCGTGGACAGCGCCCGGTCCACCGGCAGGCCAATCTCTTCGTCGATCCACACCAGCAGTTCTTCCGTGGCCTCCGCGCCCCAGGCGGAATCCAGCAACACCAGGTGGTCGCCTTCCCGGACGATCAGGCCGTTGGAGGGGTAAACCACGCCGTCGAAGGTGTTGTAGGAGGTGTGCATCCAGACGCCGGGCTGGAGCTGTTCCATCTTCAACCCCGGCTTGGCGTGCGGGTGATGGGGATCGTGGCTCTGGCAGCCGGCCATGAGCAGCGCGCCGAGCAACAGCAGGGACGAAAAAAAGGCAGGGTGTGTCATGCGAAGAGTCCGGTTCCTGGGTGGAGACGACGACATTAACGCCGTATCGGCACGCACGCCATGACGGACTCGGCAAACCGGACACGCTTATCCGGGTCGGGTACAGCGCATGACCCGCACATTATTACGATTACGACTGTAGGACGGCGGCTGACCGAACCAGCGCTGGTAGGTCCGGGACAGATGGGCGGAATCCGTGAACCCGGCCGCATGGGCTACCTCGGTGATACTCAGGTTGGAGTGCAACAGGTGGAACACACGCTGCAGCTTCTGCCAGGATTTGTAATCGCGAAACGACATACCGAACACTTCGCTCATTAACCGTGACGCCCAGAAGTAAGACGTCCCCAGCTCTTTGGCGAGATCGGTCAGTGTGAAGTCGCGGCCGCTCTCCAGAAGTTCACGGATCAAGGGTTCCCTCGCATCCGGTTGGGATCGTGGCGTCAGATGCCGGAAGGGGACAGCCAGGGCTTCTTCATAGATCGCCGGCGCCTGGTCCGGCGCCAGGCGACCGTGATAAAGCGCTTCCAACTGCGCATCAAGCGGCTTGAAAAAAGCACGATCGAGCAGCGCCACCCTGCCCTGCGCCAACGCACGGATTCCGGCGTAACGCGGCGAACTCGGTGTTATGTGGAAACACACCAGGGGTGCGTCGCGGGCGCACAGGCCGCGCGCCAGGAAAGGCGGGATCACCGCCGCCCGGGTAGACAATGTTTCGCCCTTAACCGAAATCCGGAACGGCGTCGCCCCGGCCGACACAATCAGCGCCGCGGAGGGTGGGCGGGTTTCTTCACTGACGATCGACGGCGCGGTGTAAATAAACCCCGAGCAGCCGACAATGTAAACGTTGTCTATGGGCCTGCCCGCCACTTTGTCGGGCAGTTCATTTTGTTGTTCTTGGTACTTTAAAACCATGGGATCTCTCCTGCCTTTGGTGGCGCACCGGTGATCGGCGCCAAGACACAGCGGCCCCCTTTTTAACCCCTCCGATAATAGCCCACCGCGTCGATAGCCCGGCTTGTACGTTTTTGCGGTGGCGCGGCAAAAACATTCAATACTTCCCCGCCCAGCCTATAACACTCTGCAACCGCAGTCTGAGAATAAAAATACTTCGGGAGAGAAAGCTATGAAAAAACATGACAGCGCTCACCGCCGGCGCTTGCGCGGCACGCTCACCGCTGCCCTGCCGCTGGCGCTTCTGTCACTGGCCGGCTGCGGCGGGTCCTCGTCATCGGACCCGGACCCGGCGCCCGTCTCGCGCACCGGCACCTTCGGCAGCACCGCCGTGGCCGGGCTGCACTACCAGAGCGGCGATGGGGCCAGGGCGACCACCGACGTCCGCGGCCGCTTCCGCTACACCGGCGATCAGACCGTCACCTTTTCCATTGGCGAGCTGGCATTGGGCGAGGCGCCGGGCGCGGAGAACGTCACGGTCTTGGGCATCAGCGGCGGCGCCGCGTCGGCCAACGAGCCGAACATCACCAACAAGCTGATTCTGTTGCAGACCCTGGACGCGGACGGGGACCTGAACAACGGCATTCAGCTCACGGAACAGATCAGAACCGCCGTATCCACGCACGCCGACGCGCTCAATCTTGAACAGCCCACCGCCGATTTCAGCGCCGCGCTGCAAGCGCTGGTCACCGACCTCGATAATGCCGGCGCTTTCTCGGATACGGACCCGAGGGCCCGCACCCTTACCGGCGCCGCCGACGCCGTGGAGCAGTTCGAGCGCGCCAGCAGCCCGCGCCGGGTAGTGGACACCGCCGACGGCAAGCTGAGTGGCTTCGAGGCGGACGACAACACCTGGCAGTTTCTCGGCATTCCCTACGCACAACCGCCGCTCGGCGACCTGAGGTGGCGCGCGCCGCAACCAGTCACCCCCTGGGACGACGTTCGCGATGCCACCGCCTGGAGCGACCAGGCCGCACAAAATGCCGCCCTGGAACGCTTCGGCGAAGGCGGCATGAGCGAGGATTCCCTGTACCTGAACGTGACCGCGCCGAAGGGCGCCGAGGGCCTGCCGGTAATGGTGTGGTTCCACGGCGGCGGCTTCACCGCGCTGACCAGCAACACCAAGCCCTTCAACAACCCGAAGGCGGTGGCCAGCAAGGGCGTGGTGCAGGTCTCGGTGAACCATCGCCTGGGGCCGTTCGGCTATATCGCCCACCCCGGCCTCAGTGCGGAGAGCGGCTACAACGGCTCCGGCAACTACGGCCAGATGGACCTGATCGCCGCGCTCGAGTGGGTGCAGGAAAACATCGCCGCGTTCGGCGGCGATGCGGACAACGTCACCATTTTTGGTGAGTCCGGCGGCGGCCGCAAGGTGCTCTCGTTGATGGCTTCCCCAGAGGCTTCAGGCCTGTTCCATCGGGCCATCAGCCAGAGCGGCACACTGATTCCGGATACCCGCAGCCTCGCCGACGCCGAAGCCATCGGCAGCGAGCTGCAAACCAATCTCGGCGCCGCCTCGGTCACGGAAATGCGGGAAAAAAGCTGGCAGGAAGTGGTGGCCGCGGCGGCCACCCTGGTGCCCTACACCAACGTGGATAACCACTATCTGCCCTACACCGAGCGCGTCGCCTTCGAGTCCGGCAACCAGAACGATGTGCCGTTCATGTTCAGCATTAACGCCAACGACACCCCGGACCCGACCAATACCGCGATCAATGTGTTCCCGTGGATGGCACCGCTCTCTTCGGCCAACCACTACGCCACCTACTTCACCCACCAGCCCGCCGGCTGGAAAGCCCGGGGCGTGGAGGCCTACCACGCCGCCGAACTGGCCTATGTATTCAACATGCCGGAGAGCGTGATCACCCATCACCTGCTCGGCCTGGTGATCGACCCGGCCACCGGGGACTCCCTCGAAATCGGCGACCTGAACGGCAACGGCGTGACCGGCTCCCAGGGCGACCCGGCGGACATTTTCACCTCCGCCGGTTTCGACGCCACCGACCAACAGGTGATCAACCGCATGCTCACCATCTGGACCAACTTCGCCAAAACCGGCAACCCTAGCATCGACGGCGAGATCGACTACCCGCTCTACGACGCGGCCACCGAAAGCTATGTGGAAATCAGCGACACCGCCGAGATCAAGGCCGGCCTGGGCGGCGTCCTGAACGATTAACACCAACAAAAAACATTGAGAACAACAAAGGGAGAGCACCATGACACACCCAAAACGACACGGCGCCCGGACGGCCTGGCTGGCCACCGCCGTCACGCCCCTGCTGCTGGCGCTGGCCGCCTGCGGCGGCGACAGCGACAGTGACCACGGCGATTCCGCCAGCCCGACCTCCCGCACCGGCACCTTCGTGGACAGCCCGGTGGCCGGGCTCAACTACGCCGGCTCCGAGAGCGCCGCCGGGGTTACCAACGACGCCGGCCAGTTCCAATACCAGGATGGCGAAACCCTCACCTTCTCCATCGGCGACCTGCCGCTGGGCAGTGCCGAGGGCGCCGGGCAATTGACGCCGCTGACCATCACCGAGGGCGCCGACACCGCCGAGGACAACCGCGTCAGCAACAAGCTGGTTCTGCTGCAGACGCTGGATCAGGACGGCGACCTCAACAACGGCATCCAGATCAGCGAGGCCATTGGCGCCCTGGTGTCCGAGAACGCGGCGGACATTGATTTCGACCAGCCCACGGACAGCTTCCGCACCAGTCTGGCGCCGCTAATGACGGCGCTGGAGAACAACGCGCTGTTCACCGACACCGACCCGCGCGCCCGCCGGGTCCGTGAGGCGGCCGACGCGCTGGCGCACTTCAGCCGGTCCACCGGCGCGCGTGCGGTGGTCCGCACCACCGGCGGCGAACTGCGCGGCTTCGAAGCCAACGACACCACCTGGCAGTTCCTGGGCATCCCTTACGCCAAACCGCCACTGGGCGAGCTGCGCTGGCGCCCGCCGGTGGCGCCGGAGCCCTGGAGCGGCGTGCGCGACGCGGTAGAGTGGGCGGACCAGTCCGCCCAGGACCGGGCGCTGGAGAGCATCAACGAAGGCGGCATGAGCGAGGACTCGCTGTACCTCAACGTGACCACGCCCAAGGACGCCGACAACCTGCCGGTGATGGTCTGGTTCCACGGCGGTTCGTTCGCGATCCTGTCCGCCAATTCCGAGCAGTACAACAACCCGGACAGCCTCACCACCAAGGGCGTGGTTCTGGTCACCGTCAACCACCGGCTGGGCCCGTTCGGCTACATCGCCCACCCGGAACTCAGCGAGGAAAGCGGCTACGGCGGCTCCGGCAACTACGGGCAGATGGACCTGGTGATGGCCCTGGAGTGGGTACGGGATAACATCGCCGCCTTCGGCGGTAACCCGGACAATGTGACGATCTTCGGCCAGTCCGGTGGCGGCGGCAAAACCTACTCGCTGATGAACTCGCCCCAGGCCACCGGCCTGTTCCACAAGGCCATCGTCATGAGCGGCTTCGCGCCCATGGACACCGACAGCGTGCCGGCGGACTCCCTGGCGGAATCGGAAGCGATCGGCAGCGCCCTGTTCGACCGGGTTGGCGTGGACTCCCTGGAGGAGGCCCGGCAACTGCCCTGGACCGCCTTCACCGATGCCGACGCGGAGAACAACATTCCGCGCCAGACCTACCGGCCCAACGCGGACTATTACTACCAGCCGAAAACCTACTACCAGAACGTGCTCGACGGCATGCCCAGCGACGTGCCGCTGATGGCCGGCGTCACCGCCGGCGACTACACCAGCCTGCGCGGCGCCCTGCCGGTGTGGCTGGAACAGCGTTCCCAGGATTA
>Ga0310343_10001252_pt1 | contig 12871 bp, 5 predicted proteins | sample HC15DNA2025_MG_FD_203519 | JGI IMG/M metagenome (GOLD analysis project Ga0310343, IMG submission 203519) | Marine microbial communities from station ALOHA, North Pacific Subtropical Gyre - HC15-DNA-20-25_MG | ecosystem: Environmental > Aquatic > Marine > Oceanic | place: Pacific Ocean: North... | reverse complement strand
TCTTTTTTGAAACCCCTGGCATCCATGTGTCCAAAGTCGAAATGGCAATCCTGCGAACCGGCGAACACCCATTGGCAGGCCAGGACCCCCTGACCGACTGTTTTGAAGACCCGGCCATCTGCACCGAGCAATATGGCAACTACGCCGAATATGATCTGCATCTGGAAATACAAAACGGTTTGGGAGCCGGCAATTCAGGGGGGGACCAGGAAATGATCCTGGAAGAAGCAGGCCCCGTGCAAGAACGCCGCATGAGCGTGCGCCCTGCCTTTGACGATGGCACACCTGGCTTTCCCCACATGTACATGAATTTTGCGATTCTCGATGAGGTCTTTGGCCCCAGCACCCAACCCAATGCGCACCTCTCCCTCTGTGTCACCTACTATGACAACCCTGAACTAGCCGGTGCCACTTTCCGGCCCGAGGTGTATCAACGCGACGTAGGAGCCCTGACCACCTTTGGGTTCACGCCTGCTGATGAAGTCATCACGCTGGAAGGAAGCGACCAATGGAAAGAGGCTTACTTTGAAATCCCCGAAATCAAGTTCAACGGCGTCAATCAGGGCCCTCAGGCAGCCGCGCGCTTCGTGTTGAGTGACAAGATTCATTTCACGCGGATTCGCTATGGGGTACTACGCCCTTGCGGCCCTTTTGCCGGTATCAACCCGCTGGAGGATTGCAAACCGCAAGAGGCTCCATCCCTCATGCTCGCACTGGATGATACCGGCACCATCACCTTGCAGTGGGCTGGCGACTCCACGTCTTTCACCCTGGAATCCACCCCAGAACTACTTGAAGCAGCCTGGACACCGATCGATGCCACTCCCATCCTTTCCAACGGCATCTCAAGCATCACGCTGCCACCAGAGGCTCCATCGGCTTATTTTCGGTTGAGACAATAACGAACCTCAAGGCTTGTCTGCATGGCTTTCAGTCATTGGAGAGCCACTCCTGAATGGCTGTTTAAACGAGGGCGATTTTAGCCTTGTCCAGACTCGACATGTTAAGTGCCGGCCCAGTGCCCAGGGCATCCTTCTCACAAGATGCCATCAAAGAAGACTTGAGAGATCAGAGAGAGACATGACACATTGAGAACGGTTAAAGGCTTCCTTCCATACTTCCTATTTGTTATGTGCCTGCCTGCCGATGAGGTGCCTTCTCTGCCACGCCCCGATCAGGTCGACAAGCCCGAGAACCTTTCCTTCATCGTCGCTGACAAGTCCACTCTGCCAGGCATCGTCGTCGACAATACGGAGGCAAAGCTTGTCGGAAATTGGCAACACAGCGTCCACACACCTCCCTTTGTGGGGGCGGGTTACATCCATGACATGAAGGAAAAAAAGGGCGAGAAAACGGCTACCTTCACCCCGGAGCTCCCCGCAACGGGGCACTATGAGGTGCGCATTGCCCACAATTCCAATGTTCGGCGCGCCCGGGGAGTGCCCATCACCATTCATCACAGCAAGGGAACGAGCGTTGTCCAGATCAACGAGAATGAGCCCGCCCCACTGGCGAAGCTCTTTCGTTCGATCGGGACGTTTCATTTCCAAAAGGGACGCAAGGGTTCCGTGGTCATCGGCACGAAAGGAACCGAGGGAAAATATGTGATTGTCGATGCCGTCCAATTCATCCCAGCTCCCAATCACCCATGAAACTCTTCGTCCTGATCATCGGGTGGATCACCTGCTTCCACTCACTGACGGCCGAAAGTCAATGGGTTCTGGAGATGGTTCAGACACCTGCCTCCGAGAGGGGCTTGGCCCCCAATCTCTGCAGCTTGAAAGAGCAATTTGCCTTTACCTGGATGGAACCAGAACCCAATGGCAAGGCCACGGTTCACCTAGCGCGCTGGAACGGCTTGGCGTTTGACGCCACTCAGACCATCGCTGAGTCTCATCAAATGTTTGCCAATTGGGCCGACATTCCATCGATGGTGGAAACCCGTGGCGGTGACTGGTATGCTCAATGGCTCGAGAAACTGGGGTCCGACACCTATGCCTACGGCATCCGCATGCAGCGATCCACAGATCAGGGGCAAACCTGGCAGCCATTGGGTTGGCTCCATGACGACCAAAGTGAAGTAGAGCATGGTTTTGTTTCCTTTGCTCTCGAAGGCAAAGACGCCCGTGCCTTCTGGCTGGACGGTCGCGAGATGACACAGCCGAAAGGCAACATGACACTGCGGACCGCCTTGCTGGCGGGCTCAGAAATTCGGGATGAGAGACTCCTGGACGAGAACGTCTGCACCTGTTGCCCCACCACCACCACCACCACCCCGGACGGTCCTGTGGTTTTTTATCGAGACCGCACCGCCAAAGAGATTCGAGACATCCGCTGGGTGCGTCGCCACAACGATCAATGGTCTCCACCGAACCCTCTGGCAGACGATCAGTGGATCGTCCCCGGTTGTCCCGTCAATGGGCCCAGTGTCGCCAGCTGCGAGAGTCACCTAGCCGTGAGTCGTTTCACGGCTGCCGACGATCAACCAAAGGTGATTCTTGAAGTTCATCCCCATAAAGACCCATCCCATAAACGAGAGATTGTCCTGGACGATCAGGCACCCCTTGGGGGCTGTTCCACGGTCACTACTGAGCAGGGCTTTGCGACCAGCTGGCTGGGGCGCGAGGGAGATGGCATCGTATTGCGACTGGCGGAAGTTTCTCTAAACGGGACCCTTACCCATGAACAAATCCTTACCCAGCTGAAAGGGCCGATTTTTCGCGGTAGGACATGTGCGATCTCCAAAAACGATACCCTGTGGGTGACCTGGACCGACCAACGAGGAGTTCACTTGGGTCGCATCAGGCTTAACGGATAGCCTAGTAATCTTCGACACTTTCTGAGCGACGGGGCATACACCTTTGGCGATATGATCCGAGCAGGATTGTATTCGCACCCATCCCAGCTACACGGAAAGATTCTAGGGCCGTAGTTCCCCGACCTACTCATCAACCGGAAAGCCAACAATCCTAGAGCCAGCGCTATTCTGCGTAGAGTGTTTTCGTTAACGACGCATGCAGCAACCTGTCAAACTCTCGGGCTGACTAGACTCCAAAAACAAATTGGGGTTCGATTTGACGATTCCTTATGAAAATCAATACTTCTCACCTCATCATGGCAACCATTGCCCTACTTGTTGTCTTATTTGATTCTGCGGATGCACAAATCGCTTACCGATCGGTGCCTGAGTCGCAACCGAAAAAATGGGAATACAAGATCCTGCATGTCGAGCGACCAGACCTTTTTGAATACATGCATAAAATCAATAGCTATGGGCAGGAAGGTTGGGAATTATTCGATGTAGAGGTCATCGGGATAGACAAAAAAGAGGAGCCAACTTACATATGCTGGTACAAGCGCCCACATATGGCTAACAACCCTGGCAAGCTGCCAGACCCTAAGGGTGAATGGAACCAGTTGCTGATCGAATAGGCATGCTGGCGAAGACATCTGGCCAATCGCCGCGGTGGTGCTTTTGTCTGTGTTTTTAGCAAGTTGCAAAACAGCTGCCCGCAAGACATCCAGTGGCGTCTCCCGGTTGGCAACGGGTACCATCCAAGCTGTTGGTAAGACCTCGGGTAAAATCACCAAAGAAACGATCAAGGTGAGCGGACAATCCGTCACAACCATCGGGAAAACAACCACCAAAACTTCCAGAAAGCTGGTCACCGAGACCATCCAGACCACCGCAGGAGTGGCGACTGCCACAGGGAAAGCTACCAGCAAGGCATTGCTCGCATTGGCGAAAACCGGACAAGTCACTTTCGTAGAAGGTGCCAAAGGTTTCATCACATCCATACCGTTCGTATCAGACATGGACTTGATCACCGCCATTGCTCAAGCCAAGCTGGACTCTGGCTACAAGACCTTTGATATCATTCGACCCGACAAAATCATCCGCGTGGATTGGACCCGTCAGTCACCCAAAAATGCACTCACCCTAGAGGACGGAGATGTGATCGCGATTGTCCCACGATGAACAAGGCTCCCAGGAGCATTGGCATGAATGCAAGAGTTCTGATGGCCTAGAAGCTTACCTTGGTATGTTGAAAAACCAGCCACAGCAAAATACACTTCCCAAAAATGAACCCTTGCTTTTGGCTCGTTTTATCATCCCTGCTGTTGCATGCAATCTTCCCCAAACAGTCCATCCATGCGGCCGTTAAGGTCGCTTGCGTTGGTGACAGTATCACCGCGGGTCAAGGTTTGGGTGCAATGTCGTATTCGTCACGACTAGGTTCTCTGTTAGGGTCAGACTACACGGTTCGCAACTACGGAGCCGGCGGCTATTGCCTCCTAAAAAATGGAGAGTTCCCTTACTGGACCGCACAACAATACAACGACAGTCTATCGTGGGAGCCTGACATTGTCTTAATCCTACTTGGGACCAACGATTCCATGCCGCATAATTGGAAACATGCCGAAGAATTTCTTCCTGATTTGCGGGATCTAATTGACAGTTACCAGGCGCTCCAGAGTCAACCAAGGATCATTCTTGACACGCCGACCCCTGTCTATGATGGCGCCCTCCCACCTTTTGATCAATCCGTCGTAAAGAATGAAATCGCTCCCACCATTCGATCATTAGCTGCAGAACTCGAGCTTGAGTTTCTGGAATTTCACGATCGACTCCTCAATGAGGGACAGTATTTTCCCGACGGAATCCACCCTGATGGAGCAGGCACCGCACTGATGGCATCCATCGCATCTGAAGTCATTGGTCACTTCAATGCCGATGCACCAACGGCCTTAATATTCACGGTCTCATCTTCGCGAATGGGGATTGAGTGGCCCATACACTCACCCGGTTATGTACTCCAAGAATGCGAATCCTTGTCCCAAGACGCTGCAGATTGGAAGATTGTGCGCTTCACAGCCCCTAAACACAAAGGCTCTGTCATTCGTGCTGAGCCCCGCAAAAGAGGAACGGGCCGCTTCTTTCGCTTATGGCGCCCTTAACCAAGAGAGTCTCGCTTACCTACAACCTGAATGGTTTGATTCTAAATGCTAGGTTTTTGCAATCGTGAATCGTAACCAGGGATTTTCTCTGCATGCTTCGTTTACCTTGGAAAACCGCTCGCAGGACATGGTTAAAAAAACTGGCTGAAAGAAAAATGGCGGAGAGAGCGGGATTCGAACCCGCGGTCGCAGTTATCCCACGACGACGGTTTAGCAAACCGTTAACGCCATCAAGCGAAGATGCCTGTTTAATTTACCTTAACGCATGCACACCAGCAACTTCCGGATCTTGCAGACGTCTTTAACCCAACTTTTGTTTCACCCAAGTATGGGATAAGTATAGGATAAAATGCACTTTAGCGCCTTCATTTTCATTCATTTTGACGCTACTTCAAGAGGGGGCAGACGGCCGAAAACCGGCAGTCAACCGATGTGATTGATAGCCTCAAGCCCACAGTCTCTGCGTGTTCCTGATTTCCGGCGCCGGTCATGCGCTTGTTTAGCCCTCGTGCGCGGAAACCTGCCTTCAAGCGTTCCGCAATAGATTTCTTTCATGGGGGTATGCTTTCTCACAAATCGCATAAGGCCAACAATTTCGGGTGACGCACACGTCTGCCGGTCAAACATTCTATTTGCGAATATCTAGGTCTGATGACATAACGATTTCCAATTAATAGTAGTTGACGCCAGAAATTTCCATCCTCGCATTAGAGAGTCCTCCTTTCGTGGGCGAACTTTTTTGTCAGGGAATATTTTTGTAAAATGATTGTTACCGGATTGTGAAAAATAAACCTAATTTGAAGTGCTTGTGAAAAATATTACGAATTTGAGCTGGTTTGGTGCTCCCGCGATGCGTTTGAGCGTTTCACTACAAACCTTACTATTTATTGTGTTACTTGGGGTTTTGTATTCAGGGCGATGCGATGCCTCTGAGGTCAATGGCTACACCATCGAGCCAGGTGCCGACCTGAGCGATGCCAAACTGATCGGTGCCAGGCTTGATTCTGCAAGACTGTATGTTTCAACCGACGGAAATGATGACAACTCAGGAAGTTTAAATGCCCCGTTTAGAACCATTCAACAAGCAATCGATAATGCTCAAGCTGGTGATGTTATTTCAATCCGCGGGGGCACCTACCGTGAGCGCCTCAAAATTGAAGAACTGAATGGCCGCGAAGACGCGCCAATCACATTTGAGAATTATCAGAATGAAGAAGTTATTCTTAGCGGTGCAAGTCCAATTAACTCAACCTGGGTGAAGCATGAAAACAACATTTGGAAAACTAATCTCAATTTTGATGTCTCACAGCTGTTTCTAGATGGCCAGATGTTAACAGCGGCCCGTTGGCCGAATATCACCAAGGAATGGGATCGGCTTGATGATTCCGATCGCCGCAACGCAACACCAGATAGTTATTGGGATATTGAAGGCACACGTGCTCTGGCTCTGGTTGATCCTGAGGTGCCGGATGAGTATAGAAATCATGAAAGTCAGCAACGTTTGTCTGACCTTGACTTCAGTGTTGACGGGGCCATGCTGGTTCCGCACAAAAGTTTTGGTCTTACCCATTCTGGTGAGATTATCAATCACAAGGTTGGTGAATCATCGTTTGATATTGACCCAAATTTTGAATTGTGGCTCCGGAGCCCAGGACAGACTGCTCTGAAGAATTTTAATTGGACCAACGGCAACGACGGTAAAGTCGAAACTGGAGATCTCTGGCCCACCAAAAACGGTCCGGTTCAGGGAACCAAACAGTTTCATTACCATCTCGAGGGCCATTTAGGATTTTTGGATCGCCCTCAGGAATGGCATTACGACAAGGAATCTGGAGACCTCTACGTCTGGCTGCCGGGTGAACAGGATCCCAATCTTAGCAACATAGAGGCACGTGCCTGGGATCGTTCAACCTCCTATATAGCCGACCCCGATCAACATCCAGATGCTGATTATCACTTACTGCTGGAGATCGACAATTCATCATTTCTAAATTTCAAAGGAATCACACTTCATACTGGAATATTTAAATTTGATGAAGCAACGAATTTAAATTTTGGTCAGATGCGTTTCCTGTATCCGACCTATGACGGTCGAATACTGAAGGATGGACAGCGTCCTTTGTATGACAATCTTATTAAGCCGGTTAGCCTTAAGGGGCGGCCGGAATTGGATGAAGTTCCCGATTCCAATATTAGTTTTACCAACTCTGAATTTGCCAACGGCATCAGTCATTTGCTGCGCGCTGCCGGACCTGGATTGGAATTAAAAAATAGTCATTTGCATAATGTTCGCGATCGTGGAGCCCTAAGGGTCTCGTCAGCACCAGGTATGAATGTTGAGAGAAATACATTTCACACCTTTGGCTTTGGTAGTGCTGGGAAAATCGGCGATTCATCTGTATGGCGATACAACCACATTCACTCATTCCACGGTGATGGAGATGTCTCGGGTATTCAGGTGCCAGCAGCATCTCAAGAAGGCACTATAATCGCCTACAACTGGATTCACGATGCTCCAGGCCGCAATGGAATTCGGTTTGATGGAAGCCCCGCCGGTATCCGAGGCACCGCTCATCACAACGTTGCTCATGAAACTCGCCGTGGAATGAGAATCAAAGGTGATCAGCATGTAATCATGAATAACACCTTAGTTTCTAATTTTTCTTACGATATCAGTGCTGACCGCGGCAAATTTTATGGTTACCTGGATCTTAATGATGATGGCATTGATGATGGCATGGAGTGGGATGATCGATACGTACCATCAAAACATGGGAAAGACAAGGACCGGCGCCGAGGCCATTTCAATTCAAAAATTCATAACAACGCATTTGATCGGATGCCTGATCCCATTGGCGTTGGATCTCCAAATCAGGCGATTGGTAATTCCTATGTAAGTGATCATGGACAAAACAATAGACGTACAACGTTGATCAAAGAAGAGCTGCGGGACCCCGAAAATTTTGATTTCCGTCCAAAACAAAATTCACCTCTTGTTGATGCAGGCTTGCATATCTCTGGTATTACAGATGGACATCAAGGAGAGGCACCCGATAGTGGCGCCTATGAAGCAGGTGCTACTTCCTATTGGATCCCAGGCCACCGTACAGAGAAAGCTCGGACCCCGATTGCACCAAATGGTTCAACAACCGTCAAACCCGATGCTGATTTGATGTGGCTGGAAGGGAAGGATGTGAAGCTGAATCATGTTTACTTGGGCGACAATTCAACCAACCTTTCGTTGGTCAGTTCACAAGCCAATAATATTTATACTCCGCCTGTAAATCTAATTCCCAGCAACACCTATTACTGGCGAGTGGATACGGAACAACAGGATGGCTCCATTGTTGAAGGGGATCTTTGGTCGTTCCAGGTGGTTGAAGCATTGCCTGTGATGCCAAGTGTTCTGGTTCGTGCTCTTCCTGGAGCCTCGTTGCCAATCGACCCTGTGTCTGAAACACCTTTGCCCGACTACGACTTTTATATTGGAACCTATGAAGTCACAAATGCGCAATATGCGCAATTCCTGGATTCTGTAGCTTCTGTCGACAATTACTTGCTTTATGATGAAAAAATGGAAGGAATCACTCGGCAGGGAGCATCTGGTGATTATTCCTATGCCGTTGTTTCTGAATTAGCCAATCATCCAGTAACTTATGTCAGCTTTTATGATGCTGCACGTTATGCGAATTGGCTGTCGACTGGCAACACAGAGAACGGTGTTTATGCGATCAAGCCAAATCAGAGCGACAACAAAGAAGAAGAAATTCCACGTGATCAAGATAAATTTGACGGAGGTGCCTATGCGCTGCCCTCCCATGCGGAATGGCTGAAGGCTGGCCTGTATGACTCTTCATCTGATCCTGCTCTATACACCTTCCCAACCCAGACTGATTCCATTGGGGTGGACCAAGCCAATATTGAAGGTTCTGCTTTTGCAGGGCTTGCCCCAGTCGGCAGCTTCGACCATCCCAGCCCATCTGGCACGTATGACCAAGCGGGTAATGCCTGGGAATGGCTCGACGATGTGTCTTTTTTGTCCAGTGGTCTACCAGGAAAACTTCGCAAGGGTGGCAGTTTTCTTCAGCCTGAGAGCCTCAACTCCATGAGCTCACGCTCCCCTGGAAAAACTAGAGTGGCGTCCGATCAAGGCCCTGATTGGGGATTCCGCGTTGTTCGAAAACGTACCGATAATCAGGCCCCTACCTGGAAATCAACCGCTTGGGAATTGGATGATGCCTATGAAAATGAGTCTTATGCATCCTCGATTGCTGATCTTGCCTTTGATGCTGATGGAGACCCTCTCAGCTTTTCAATAGAAGATGGGCCTAAGTGGTTAAGCGTTACGTCTGAGGGAAACCTTGAAGGAACACCGAGTACCGGTGATTCTGGCAATCAGTCCATCGTTTTCCGGGTTGAAGACTCTAAGGGAGATTCACAAATCCTTGATGTTTCCTACACAATAAAGGTGCTTCCAGATGCGACAATATATGTTTCCCCTGATGGGAACGACGAGAATCCTGGATCATTCGATCTGCCCTTAGCAACGATTACGCACGCGTCGTCGATTGCTCAACCAGGTGATCAAATCAAGCTAAGAGGTGGTACATACAAAGAAAAAGTTCAAATTGATGATATCCATGGCACTGAAGAAGACCCGATAAGAATCAGCAATTACAAAGACGAAAGGGTTGTAATTGAAGGCGCAAAAGATATTAGAAATGAATGGCTACCTTACAAAGGGAATATCTGGAAAACAACAGTCGGTTTTGATGTTACTCAGCTGTTCATTGCCGACAAGATGCTCATTGGGGCGCGCTGGCCAAATATCAATAAACACTGGGACGAATTCGACGAGTCCGACGGTGACAACCCGACCCCATTAAGCTATTGGGACCTAGGGACACGTTCTCATGCCGAACGAACCACAGAAATTAATACGGGGGCTAATCGGTTCGTGAACCAAGAAGAAGGCCATTTATTATCCGATCTAAATGCTAGCGTTGAAGGTGGTGTTGTAGTTGTCAATGGAGTAGGACCGACAGTTCTTGACATAACATCTCACAGCGCTGGTGAAGCAACGTTTGAAACTTCATCAGGAGCTGAAGATCGCAGTATCTTAGAAAATTACTACATCACAGGCGATCTCGATCTACTAGATGCAGAACGCGAATGGTTTTATGATAAGGAAACGAAAGAACTATACGTTTGGCTTGAAAACAACGCAAATCCAAATCAAGCCTTGATCAAGGCGCGTGGTTATACCGAACAAGAACATCAGACAGACTCTGACCGAATTCTAAAAGTATATGATTCATCTTATATTATATTTGATGGAATCACAGTTCAAACAGGGGCATTTCATTTATTAGGTTCTCACAACTTGACTTTTGAAAATAGTAAGTTTTTATATTCTGGCCACCACAAGCAAATGCTTGGCGCAAGCATTAATAAAGCAGAGGGTGACTATGAAAACTATGTCAACATTAATGGCAATGAAACGGGGGGACCGGGTGGATTACAGGATCGAAATGGCGATGCGAGTTTGACCTGGCGTAGGTGCGAATTTGCGAATTCCTATTCGCTTCTCCTTTATCACGGGCGTGGTGGTTCAAATTATCTTGTTGAAGATTGCTATTTCCACAACAAACCCCACGGTGGAGGCTTGTTGTGGAGCGCCGGAGTGAATGATGGAAATATCGTCCGCCACTCAACATTTCATACTGCTGGTTGGGGTGGTATGGGTAAATTTGGAAATAGACGAGCACAGCAAGGAGGACAAGCATTAGCTGAGTTCAACCGAATATATGACTTTCACTTTCATGGTGATGATGCTGGTATTCAAGTTAATACTGGCAATGTCATGGGAATGACATTGCGCAACAACTGGATTTATGACATGCCAGGTCGTAATGGAATTCGCTTTGATGGCGACCCTGGTGGTATGGGTGGTATTGCCCATAACAATGTCATATTTGGTGTTAAGCGCGGTTCACGATGGAAAGGTGATTTGCACACGTTTGCTAACAATGTTGCCTTTGACAACACACATCTTGATATCAATGTTGCACATGACAAATTTTATGGTTTCAAGGAGGGATACGATCCAGTAGTTGACGGAATCATCCGCCCAACAGCTGAGAATAATTACTTCAATATTTACGACTATCGAGGCGAGGGGCGCCGGGGCTCTGCACCAAAGCTAGGCAATAAACATTCCATTGCAGTGAATAATGCGGGCAATCAGGATAGTTATCCATTTGAATACGAAACACCTGGTATCCAAGCCAATTCATCTACCCGAAACAGAGGCAATGTTCTTCAATCTGAGCTACGTGATCCTGAAAATTTTGACTTTCGCTTAAATAGTGACTCTCGGTTAATTGATGCAGGTGTTGAACATGTTGGAATCACTGATGGTTTTCTGGGTTCTGCTCCAGATATTGGAGCCTATGAATTCGGTGATCTGAACTATTGGATCCCTGGCCACCGCACGGAAAAAGCACGATCTCCCATCCCCTATGACTTATCACCGAGGGCAAAACCAACCAGTGATCTCATCTGGCTTGGAGGAATCGATGCCGTTAAACATCGTATTTACTTAGGCAATGATCCAAACAACCTTGAATTAAAGTCTGAGCAAACAAACAACATTCATAAACCTGATAACCCATTTGTCCCAGGGCAGATTTATTTCTGGCGCGTCGATTCGGTTAAAGATAATGGAGAAGTCGTCACTGGCGATGTCTGGGAATTTTCGACGCCATCAGGGCAAGAAAAGGCAATTCCAATTGAAATGGTGCATGTTGGGGATGCTGGGAATCAGGCCAACTTTGATGGTTACGGGCATGTGCCCTATGAGTATTACATCAGTAAATACGAGATCACAAATGAGCAATACGCGGCTTTTCTGAATGACACAGGAAAAGTCAGCTCTCAGGATGGACTGACCGACCGATACCATGAATCAATGAAAATCAATAGGCAGGAAATCAATGGTGAGTTTGTCTATACAGTTGAAGATGGCTATGAACAATATCCAGTCAATTATGTTGACTTTAGGAGTGGTCTACGTTTCTGCAATTGGCTTACGAGCGGCAATAACGAACGAGGTACCTATAACAGTATTTGGGGAGCCAACAATGGAATCAACACTCGCAATTGGAATGAAATGGAAATCGGCGCAGTTGCATTACCGACAGAAGACGAGTGGTATAAAGCCGCATATTTCTCCGGTCAACCAGCACCTGGAGATTGGACCAATAAAGCCCCTATCGGGTGGTTGATCAGCAACGGAGATCAGCACGGGAAACTTGTCACAGAAGAAACAGAAAACGCTGAGACAGCAGATGAGTTCGATGGTTGGACTTTTCACAATATAAAATCCTGGAGCCGCAATAGTTCCCACAAAAACATTCGGAACAATTTTGGTCGCGGCAAGGGCACAATTGCAGTCATTGATCCTTATGAATTCTCTTTAGAGGCAGGTGGGGTAACAACGCATTCAGAAATGTCAACGCCAAGCATTGACATTTCTGGTGCAGCTGCGGGCCAACTGAAGCTTAATTTTGATTCAGCATGGCCAAGACATACACCTGAGCATGCTTCTATTTCAGTTTCATATGATGGCGCCGATCCCACTTCCATTAAGGTGTTCAAGGAAAATGAAAAATATGGCAGCAATGCGAACAAGATTATTAATCTCAATAACCCTGAGGGAGCACAATCAGCTGTTTTTACGTGGAGTTATAAGGCTAGTGAAGACCTTTGGGCTTATTGGGCCATTGACAATATTCGTGTTGTTGATGAGCAAGATAATGAATATTTTCGCGAGGATTTTGAGGGTCTTGAGCTCAAGTTTTACAAGTCAAGCACTCTTGCAAAAGGAGACCAAGCATACTTCTCTAACGCG
>Ga0310343_10001250_pt1 | contig 12875 bp, 4 predicted proteins | sample HC15DNA2025_MG_FD_203519 | JGI IMG/M metagenome (GOLD analysis project Ga0310343, IMG submission 203519) | Marine microbial communities from station ALOHA, North Pacific Subtropical Gyre - HC15-DNA-20-25_MG | ecosystem: Environmental > Aquatic > Marine > Oceanic | place: Pacific Ocean: North... | reverse complement strand
GTGGAAGGTCTTCATTGTAAATCGCCAATAACGATAAGTTACACCTTCATCATCATCAGCGAAACTTGCTGGCATTCTAAAACTAAAACCTGGATTTGGTTCATGAGCATTTGATGCCCCACAATCATCATCAAGAATAGTTGTCCAGTTGGAATTATCATTAGATCCTTCAAGAGTAAAGTTTTTAACTTCTCTTCTTGAATTGTTATATTCATTCTGATTATAGATAACAAATCTATCACAAGTATATGCTTGTGGCAATTCAATCGTTAGATTAGCATTAACTCTTGCATTACCTTGAGCCAACCAGTCAGCACCAACCTCATATTCTTTAACTCCGTTTATAACATTGGCACCAACTCTTGATCCGTCATGGTTACTACTTATATTAATGATTGTACCAAGCTCTCTTGCAACGTTTCTTCCAGTCGAAACTGTTCCTATAACATTGAGTTCTGTTTGTGGGTCAGGTGTTTTCACTCCCATAAAACCATTCGATGCGATGCGAGCTACCTCAACTGGCATTGCTCCATGAGCTCGTGTCAGAAATCTTAAGTAACCTGCATAATTTCCATCCGTAGCATTTTCTTTACCACCATGAATTGCAGAGAAAACAGCAGGACTATTTGCAGAGTTATATCTTCCCTCAAATACCTGAAGACCACCAACATTTGCTGCGTAAGATGTTGTATCCTCAATCGAAGTATGAACGTTCAATGTTGCATGAGAATTTCCAGAACCTTTTACATGGAGTTTAACTACAGGATCATCATCCCCGACACCAACTTTTCCAGTACCACTTGGTTGTAACTGAAGATTATGTGATGTATTTTGTGTTTCAACAACTAAATCATTATCACTACTACCACCACTTCGCATTCTACCACCAGCGTTATGCCACCTACCAACATTAAAAGAACTGGTGCCAGATGAGTCACCATCAATCCAAGCACCATAATAATCACCCCTAACATCAATACTTACTCTACCATTATTAATCGAAACAGGTTGTTTTGGATTATCGGTTCCAATACCGACTTTACCAGCTTCTGTGATGCGAAGTCTTTCATCAGCTCTATACAAAGCATGCCCATCAGCAGTGTTTCTTGTATAGAAACCAATAGCACCACCCATACCATCAGCACCAGATATTGTTTTCGAGATAAATCCAATAGCTGCTCTCGCTCTGGCTTGTTGAGTTACAAATCCCGCTGTGATTGGTATAACCTCTTCATCTGTTGCTCCTACATGAGCAAGTCTTATACCATGTGCTGATAATGCACTATCATCAGTATCCTCCACTGATGATGTAATATCAACATCCGCAAAAGGTCCTGTTTGATTTACACCAATTTTTCCACCATCTGTGATGCGAAATCTTTCAGTTGTGTTTGCTCTATCATATATTTTTATAACTCCATCTCCACCATATATCTCCCACTCATCCGTTCCATCATCACCAAACACGAGTGCACCACCAGTCGATCCGTGTATAGAAAGACTTCTATAACCAGTAAAATTAGGAGGTGCAGAATCTCCAAGACCTAATCCTCCACTTGTTAGATACATTGACTCACCAAGTCTTAATGTATCGGAACCACTAATGTATCCACCTATAATCTTCGCTTGTGCTCCACTGTTTATAATACCTCTATGATATCCACCATTTACTATAGTTGTAGCATTAGAAAATGTTGTAATACCAGCGATGCTTACATTATCTAAATTTGTATGACCGTCTACATCTATATCTGCAGTTACATCTAAATTTCCGTATACAGTTGCTCCAACTCCAGATGTAGAAAATCTTAATGTATTATCATAAAATAATTCAACAGGTCCATCATATCTTGCAATTAATCCACTCTCTCCATCTTTAGGGTTTAATCTAATTGAACCATTAGTTGATGAGTTATTAATGTATAAACTACCTGTTGCATTATTTAATCTTGTATGACCTCCATCATGGAACATCTGAAAATCAGCGGTATTAGAATCATTACCAAGTCGAATTACACCATTATCGAACATGAATAAATCTTTTCCACCAGAGATTATAACCCTATCTGAAAAAGTTGAAACACCAGCGACACTAACATTATCTAAGTTTGTATGACCATCTACATCTAAGTCTCCATTGATATCTGCTCCCGTTGCAACGACAGATCCAGTAACAGTAATGCCTGTTGAGCTGGTTTCAATCTTTTTCTGTCCCTGCCAATATATTTCAGTTTGATATCCTCTTACACTCTTCAATGCAAATAGTGCTCCACCATTGCTGTAGTAATGTTTGAGTTGAAGTTCAGTACCACCATGAATTATCAATGGATGACTAGAAGCAGCTGTACCTTGAGTGATGAAAAAATGCCCTGTATTATTTTGTATATGTGAATGTCCATTAGTGTGACGTATTTCAAAATCCCCACTACCTGCTGTGCCACCAAAATCAAGTTTCTTATAATCAGGTATATGTATCCCTTCTCTTGCTGTGATAATACCAACTGAGTCTATATTAGTTACATCTTCATATGTTAAAGTTCCAGCAATCGATACATTACCACTAAAAGTTCCATCTACTGCAGATATATTACCAGAAAAAACACCATTAGTTGCAGTAACAACACCTGAAAAATTACCAGCAGTGCCATCAAATGGACCAACAAACTTAGATGCAGTAATAATACCAACACGATAATCCGAAGTCGTGCTGATACCGCCACCATCTACCTTTGTAAGTTGTGTTAATGCCATCTATATAATTTTTAATTATTTATCCACAATGCAGTGTACAAGTGACTAAGAAAGATCCATCACTATAAGTTTTTTGTTTGGTTGTACTTGTAATCTTTGCAATTGTTTTACTACGAAATATATCATCAGACTGAACCTTTGCAGTTCCATCACCAGCTGACTCAACATAATCACCCACTTCTGGTGTTTGTCCACTCTGCATACGAATAAAGTAGTCACCAAGAGCAGCAACATCTAAGTCATTCCAAGAATACTCTGCGTTACCAGACTCTCTTTCTACCACATCTTCTTCTTCCCAACAATTAAATACACCAAAGACCGCTTTTGATCCGACGGTATCACTCACTTTTACGCATACGTGCTTTGTTATCTCAGGCATGGGATCTCTATAATTTTTAATCGCTGCATTATAAGTATTACTCTCAAAAGTAATCGTATCTGTTTCACCATCATTCTTTGATCCATAGTAAGGAATATATTTTGTTGTTGCATCTGTTCCCACACCAACACTGAAACTTGCGTATTTCCATGTAGCTAATTGATCAACTGTTTCCAACACTGTTCCTATTAATAGATCTGGTTTACTATGGTCAGCAAATTGAGCTTTGTGAGCACCCATGAAAGTATTATAAGAAACAGTGCCACCATTAACTTTAATCTCACCCTCAGTGTTTCCTTGATGTCTAATTCTTATAACAGTGCCATCAGAACCACTTCTATTTGCTATAAATGGTTCAATCGCACTATTAGACATCACACCACTATTACCATTTGTTTCGTTGTTGTATTTCATCATACAACCCACAGAATTACCAGAGTTTGTTCCGTTAGGAATATCATCAAAGTTTGAGAACGTAGGTTTCAAAACAAACTTACTGTCTGATATGTACATTCTACCGTCCAATAGGAGGGCAGTCTGATTTTCAGTACCGTGTATTTTGAAACATTCATTTGTACCGTCATTTACGAAAGCATTATCAGAGTGTTTATATGTTATTGATCCAATTTGAGTAGGACTCGCACCGTTGTGGTCACTCATTTTTATCGTGATACCTTCACCACCTGCTCCACCACTTGTTGCTGCGTATAACTCCAACCCTTCATCTTTAAATATTCTAAATCTTCGAGTCCCACTAGAGTTATAGTTAGAGAATATTTGATCATTCCATCGCACCCTGAATCCACCTGTTCCAGTTCCATCAATATATCCATCACCACCTGTATGATAGATTCTCATATCTTTGTCAGTACCAAGAGTTATTTTTCCAGCAGCACCACCGAAAGTTCCAGAGTCTTTTATGTTAATTCCACCATCAACTCTAAGAACAAAACCGTTATTCTCGGTGCCTCCCATTATTATTCCTTCACCATATTCTTGTACGATAGCATTATCTTGATGGTTATACTTGATGTGTCCTATCTGATTATTAGCACTATTATTATTAGTTGAAAAAGTTATCTTTGCATCATTACTATCTGTTGCTGGTCTGATAAACAATCCATCATTAGATGTTAATGAAAGTTTACCTGTTGATGATAAGACAAGTGCTTCTTCTGTACCTTCATGAATAAAAACAAAATCTGAGTTATTAGATGAAACGAATTTGCTTCCAATATGCCAGTCAGCATCATTAGTTCTGAAATGGAACAATGACATACTACCAACCGTAGTACTTGTATTTGAAAGCCTTATACCATTACCACCCCAATCACCAGCATTACCACCAGATAATGCTGTAGTACTATCAGCAATCTTTATATCAAGCATGTAGTATGGATCGTCTTCATTTATACCAACTTTACCAACTGATGTGATGCGAAGTCTTTCATCTGGAACGGTATTTGCATCACCTGTAGTTCCACGAGTTCCAAATACTAAATCACCAATACTATTACTACCTATTCTTATAAATCCAACATAACCACCAGCATAATTATCACCACTCCCACTTTCTGAAAATGCGATTTGTGGTCCTTGTCCAACTGTTGCACTGTCACCAGTCAACATTATATGTCCTCTCTTTGTTGCAACTGTTGATGCACCACGGATCAGTAATTGATTACCATCTGGGTCGCAAGTATTTGAAGCACTTGTTGACACAAGACCCATGCCAACTTTACCATTAGGGTCGATGCGAAGTCTTTCGATTGGAGCACTATCATTACTTGCATTTCTAGTGGCAAATGTTAAATTTCCTTCATAATTTCCAGTTCCAGCCTCCTCTACACCAACATATGCATGAGGATGGGTGGTTGTATTGAATAAAGAGAGACCAATAAATCCCTTACCTTGCACACTTCCAGAAACACCACCAGTATTAGTAAATCTAGCAATCTCCTTATCATTAGTGCTCTGGTTAACTTCAAACATATGGTCTTTATTAGTCCAAGTAGTTTGATTAACACCAACTTTTCCATCAGATGTGATGCGAAGTCTTTCATCATCACTACCAGTAAAGAATATTATACCTTTTCCTGATTCTCTGTTATTGATAAAGAAATCGTCATCACCATTAAGTCCTACTATGACACCATCACCAGATGCAGCACCTGTGCCATTATCAGTAAATTGAATTCTTGTATTTGTTGAATCGTGTAAATGTAGAATTGTCCGTGGAGTATCAGTTCCGATACCGACTCGTTTAGCATTATCAAGAACCATTGTTGCAGAATCAGCATCCGTAGAGAAACGCATACTATCGTTACTATGTGCATAAGATATAAGTCCACGATATGCTTGATTTCCTGATGTGCCTTTAGCAAATGCAATATATCCACCACTCGTAGGAGCACTAACAATCGTCATACCACCCGTATCGTTAGTTCTTCCCATAACAACTCTGTTGTATGAAGAAAAGTAATCGCCAGGATTATTGATTCCTAAACCAATTCTACCATTAGAGTCGATGCGAAGTCTTTCATTACCAGAAGCAGTTCCACCTGTCTTAATTGATAAACCACTACCACTCTGACCAACATTTATAAAACCTACCCCTGAACCTTCAGAGTATCCTACATCCATTCCAGTAGTATCACTCGCATTATTTAAAGTTATTTTTGCAGTGTTTGTTCCTGGTGCTGTATGATATATTTGAGACGTAAATGTTGAAACTCCAGCGATGCTTACATTGTCTAAGTTAGTATGACCATCTACATCTATATCCTGAAAAGTAGCAACACCGACTACCTCAATACCACTTTGTGTTACCTTAACTCTCTGAGTTGTATCATTTGTATGCAGCGTTAACTGATTATCAACACCTGCAGGTGTGGTAATACTCGTGATACCAGTTATACTTTTGAGACTTATCGCTGACATATGATTTTATTTTTATTTATTATACGACAACATAATTACCATCAATGGTAAGTGTACCATCTATTGTTACAGGACCTGCCATCAATCCATTGAATGCTGTCCCAATGTAATGATTACCATTTAATCTATTATCAGTAATCATCATACCATTACTTATATAAAGTCCTTGAAATGAATTACCAGCACCAACTACATCAGGATCATCAAAATTATTTGTATTAATACCAACTGATTTTGTTGTTGCAATACCAGCAGTGTATGAACTCCAAGTTCCACCAGCACCTACACCACCGATTGGACCCCAATCTCCATCAGCATAACCTTCAAATCCATCAGTGGTTGTATTGTATCTTAGATCTCCATTAGTTGGTGATGAATTTCGTTGAGCTGTTGTACCCGAAGGAAGTTTAAGTGATCCAGTACCACCTATATCAACACCATCTAGTGTTGTATCTATTCTTGGTAAATTATTAAAATATATTGTTGCTGCTCCACCGTCAGCCAAATTTATATAACGTTTAGAACCAGCAGCGTTATCAAAAACTATGTTAGAAGCTTGTATATGTAAACTTGCAGGTCCATTTTCTTGAATAAAACTTTTTCCATGAGTTGTATCATGATATATTTGCAAATCTCCACTACCTACTTGATTTCCAATTTCTAACTTCTTATTATCAGGTATGAATATTCCATCTGAAGAGGTAAGAACTCCAACAATATTTGCACCACCAGCAAGAACCTTTATTCCAGTCCTAGCTGTAACTATGCCTATCGCATCAACATTCTTTACGTCTTCGTATGTTAATATACCACGGATTGTAACGTTCCCAGTGAAGGTGGCAGCACCAGAGACATTTATATTGTCAAACGGACCATCAAACTTAGTAGCAGTTATTATACCTGATGAATGTACGTTGTGACTTGTTATGTTGGCAAGTGTATGAATACCAGAACCAACAACCTTTGTAAATGCCATTTATATTTTTTAGTTATTTATTGAACTAATTCCACTGTTAAATGATTCCAAGGAGTATTTAAATGAATAGTTCCTTCTCTATGAGTAATTCTAAACTTGTCATTTGCATTTAATTGTGCATAATAAATTGTAGGAACACTCGACCAATCAGCACCACTTGCTTGTGAATATACTCTCATACCAATCTTAATCACAGACCAACTGCTTCCTCCATCAGTTGATTTTTCAATATTTGCTGTAGCTCTACCTGCACCTGCAGAAAAATGTTCAAACTGTATACGATATATTCCAGTTATTGGTGCAGTAAACTCTCCATTAGAAGTATTGTATGCATTAGAATCTCCTACATCAAATACTTCTGTATTGTATATCACTGAACCAGTAGTAACATTAGAACTACTCCTTGTATATTGTAAGCAAAGATTATTTGGTCTTGTATGATATTGTCCACCACTAATGTAAATATTGCCAACCATTCCAGAGTGTACTGTACATTGATATACTATTGATGGAGGAGCATCATAAGGAACTGTAAAAAATTGAACACCTTCATCATCTCCTGAAACACCATTTGAGTACGCTGAACCACCACTTGATACACGAAATTCAAATGGATGACTCGAACCAGTAGTATTATTAAAACGATATTTCTGCCCTCTTATCAAATATAAATCTGGATCACCTGCGGTTTCATCTACACCACCACCATGAAAATAGTAGTGAGAACCATCACCAGTGATAGTATAATCTGTGACTGGTGCTTCGGTGACTGCGATGCCTGTTAAGTTTGCACCACTGATCGCAGGAAGAGTTCCAGTTAAGTTTGCTGCTGGTAAGTTTGTGAGTGATGCACCTGAACCACTGAAAGTTGTTGCAGCAAGAGTTCCAGTCACCGATACACCTGTATTAGTGGTGGCTAGTTTGTCATTTCCATTATAATATAATTCTACTTTCCCCGAAGTTTGACAAAATATTGAATTATTTGTATTGTTTCTTATGTATAAATTTCCAGATCCAATTTCATCTATGTAACTATTATTTGTATCGTGATATAACCTTAAATCCCCTAGTGTCGAACCAGATACTCGATTACCTAATGACAATGCTTTATTGTCTGGTATTACAACTCCTTCCCTCGCAGTTACAATACCAACTGAGTCTATATTTGTTACGTCTTCATATGTTAATGTACCACCAATAGAAATATTTCCAGATACGGTAAGAGTTCCACCAATGCTGACGTTTGTACTGATGGCAACATTGTTAGCATTTAAATTTAAATTACCAGGACTTTCAATCGTTGGAGTCCCTGAAGATCCAATCAGATTAATTTCCTTTGCACCAAAACCCTTCTCTGCCATTATACTTTTTGATTATTTATGTTTATCATGATAATTTAATTTTAACACCAGTTATAGAGAGGTTAGAACCAGAAATTTTTACTTCACCTGTAAGTTCTGAACCAGTAAGAGCATCCCATATAACAGTAACATCACTATGATGGACTGCATCCGTATCGCTCCATCCAGATGAAGTTGCAGATGTCTCCTCAGTTCCATGATAAAAATCTGATGTAGGTTGAGTACCTACTTGATTTGACAACCAGTTTTTAACATCCTGCCAAGTCCAAGTGCGGTTATACTGTAACTTAGTCGCAATCATACCACATACAATTGGTGTTGCTGAACTTGTACCACCAAATATACGATCTTCTGATTCGATAGATTGCTCACCACTTATAGTATAGTAAGCATCATTACGATTATACCTAATGCTTGAATTATCATCACAAGCTGCTAAAGTATCTACTGCTGGTGCGTAGCAGTCAATCAATTCTCCCATGTTACTATAAGATGCCTTTTGTTCCAGACCTGTATTACTACTTCTATGTGCTGAATCAAGAGCACCTACACATATTGTCCTATAAATTCTGCTGCTACCTGTACCCTGTTGTCCTACCTGAGCTGGAAATCCCTGCCTATTAATAGTTCGATACCATGATACACCAAAAAGAGACGTAGTTGTAGATAAAAGTGCTGTATTATCTGAACTATTGATATAATTATTATAATCAGGGTGAGTTGCCCCAACAAGTTTTTGATTTGTATTTCCTGCAGAACAACACATTATCACACCTGCGTCTATCATCTCCACACCAGCAGTTAACATTGATGTTGGTTTGAGTTCAGTTCTTATAGATGTTTGGGCAAAATTATCAATAAACTCAGGTCTACTGCTATAAGAAGTTCCACTAGTTGTTCCATCTGTAGTTGCAGGTCGATACCAATAATATCCACTTGATGAAGGTGTCATAGAGCGATAACCAAAACTATTACTTGTTATCGTTGGATTTTTATTACCATAAGTTGAATTGATTGGTTTAACTTGATGAAAAACTTTTATAATATCAAAACTTTTTTCTGTTCCCTGATTACCACTTCCATACAAATCTAAATACCATTTATTCGCATTATAAGCCCACCCATATTGTCTACCATATGCTTGTGAAGCACAGGGAGTTCCATGAAATCCAGTTCCAGTTTGATATGCTAAATTACTACCATTTGATCTTGCTCTTGTATATAAACTATTAACTGATAGTACACCAAAGTCATTAACTCCAGTAGCACTTCCTCCGTTTCCAGAACTTACAAATTTAGCAGAACGATAAGTAGTGCTATTATTACTCCACCAAGCTCTAGCAGCAGTTTCAGTTGGAACAGTGGTGCCATCCCATCTTGTTTCTGTTCTTGATGCATTTGCACTAAAAAAATCAGGATCAAGATAATAAGGTGCATCTAATATTAAATCTAATAAATCACAAGATCCATTTCCAGGCAATGGATTACCACCAGTATAATTTTGTGGACCGCCAAGATTATTTTGAAATTCTATATGTCCAAACCATGCGTCTTGATCACAAACAATAACATCAACACCTTCACCTGTTCCCCATTGTTCTCCTTTATTATCAAATACTACACTATCATCAGTCCAAAATCTTGCTTTTTGTTGTAATCTTAATTGTTGATAACTAGTTCTATTCTTATGACTTGATGCTGTTGAATTAAATGAATTTCCATTGCTTGAGTGATCCTTAAAATGTTTAACAGTTGAACTGTATCTATCTTGTTTACTAACTACATCCGTAAGTTGCACAGGATCAATAGCGTAAGTACCTGGATATTTTGCTGTGTTAATATCAACATATTCAACTTTTTCATGATTACGAAGTTTTTCAGCTTCAGAATCATTCAGCAAATATCGACCTCTTACTGGACTATGCTTATAATCATCTACACAATCTACCGTTTGTGGAGGAATATTATCCTCAAGTGTTCCATCTTCTAAAAGAACTTGATGTATATGTGTCCAATCATCAGGTGTGAAACATCCAACAATATACTCTTTTTTAGAATTAGGATCTGTAGGTTCTTTATCTAGAGTGTCTTTATACTCTTCAAATGTTTCAAAATCTCTTGGGGAACTCATGTAATTACATTACCTCACGTTTTACTTTATATACAGTTGAACCAGAAACTCCAGTTTCAGGAGTTGCTCTTAATAATATATTACCACCACTAATTGTAGCATCACATTGAACTAATAATGAAGAAGTGAACATCACTGCAAATTGTGTTGAATCTATATTAGCATTAAGTCTTGATGCTAATAGTTTTTGTGTTTGACTACTACTACCATTCTGAATGTATATTGTATATTCTACAACAACATCACCGCTACTATATGCAAATGTATCAATCGTTGCTGGTGTTCCCGCACTTGCAGTGAATGAACCTGAAAGGTTAGTTGTAATACCAACATTTGCATTCACACCTGTTAGGTTAGAACCATCACCACTGAATGATGTTGCTGTCATCACACCAACAAGAGTTGCACCAGTATCACCATTAAGTCTTAGCATCTCAACGGTGCTACCACCTGCATGGGTATAGAATACATGAGGACCTTTTACACCTCCTGGTGTACCAGAGTAATATCTTGCATCTACACCACTTCTAAGCATGAATAATTTACCATTATCATATCTAAATGTTCCACTATCTACAGTAAAATCTGATATGGCTCCAGTTATTTGGACACTCTTTGCAAATGTAGATACTCCAGATACACTTAATTGTTTTGCAAATAAAGTGGTTCCAGTTACAGTTGTAATACCAGCAAAAGTAGAAACACCAGCGACACTTACATTATCTAAGTTTGTATGTCCATCTACATCTAAATCATTAGATATATTCACAACACCACTTATCGTTGAGATACCAGATCCACCACCACCAGTTTGATCGGCAACCCAAGCATAGTCACTTCCATTCCAACTTAGAATTTGTCCTGAAGATGCACCTGAAACATTAAGGTGATTATCAACATCATTATTTCCATAACTTCCACCACCAGGTAAGTTTGTCAAACCAGAACCATCACCAACAAATTTGAGTGCTGTAACTATTCCAGTGTAAGTTGCTTGACCATTAGTTTCAACCGTAACACCAGTTCCAACTTGGATGCCTTTGGTAGTAGTCTCAAATTTATCACTACCAGCGAAATATAATTTTACTCCCGCACCACCTGTACATAAAATCGAATTAGAGGTATCATGAGTTCTTATTTGAATGTCGTCTTTTGAGTCAATAAAGATATCACCAGCATCTGAACCAATAGTTCTAATTACAAGACCACCTTGCCTATTATTGATATTTCCGTTACCAGCTGCTCCCCCAGAGTGGGTAAGTTCCATACCATTATTATTACCAAATTTAACATGACTATTATCTCTAAAGAATAGAGCATTTCCACTTTGATCCCAGTTAGCGTATATACTTGCACTTGATCCATCAAATTTTACATCATTAGCAAAAGTAGTTACTCCAGCGACACTTAGGTTATCTAAGTTTGTATGACCATCTACGTCTAAGTCTCCATTCGCATCTATGTTAGAAGAAAAAGTAGCAGTCTCAGAAACATTAAGTACATCTAAATCTGTTTGTCCATCAACATCTAAATTACCATTAGCATCTATATTACTTGAGAATGATCCTGATGTTGCTTCTAATGCACCCTTGAATGTTGTGGCAGTTACAACACCAGCGATATTAACATTATCTAAATTTGTATGACCATCTACATCTAGATCACCTGCTAAATCAATGTTAGCATTAGCATCAATGTTTCCTGCAAATGTAGAAACACCAGAAATATTTACATTATCTAATTCTGTATGACCATTAATATATAAGTCTCCCCATTGAAGTGATGGTGTGCCAATATGCATTACACCATTTGCATTAGGGATTAATGATGAATTTAATCTCGCATTGAGAGTGATATTATCACTACTTGCATCACCTAAATTTACATTACCTGAAAATGTTGATACACCAGAAACACTTAAATTATCTAAGTTTGTATGACCATCTACATCTAAGTCTGCATTTACATCAATATTACCTTTGAACGTTGAGATACCAGATACATCTAATTTGTTTACATTAAATTGACTAGTTGTCACACCAGCGGTGATAGTTACAATACCAGCAGATGCAGGTGATACTGATAGATTATCTCCAAAGTTAATTGTACCTGCAGTACCAACAGTTGAACCACTGTTCTTAATTATGACTCCTGAACCAGAAGCAACGATACCAGTTAATCCAGATCCATTTCCTATAAAATTAGTTGCACTAACACTACCTGTAATATTGATATTTCCTGTGCCTGTTATATTTTTATTGAATAAATCTAAGTTACCACCAAGTTGTGGAGAAGTATCTTCAACAATATTATTCAGAGTACCGCCACCACCTCCTG
>Ga0310343_10001249_pt1 | contig 12875 bp, 9 predicted proteins | sample HC15DNA2025_MG_FD_203519 | JGI IMG/M metagenome (GOLD analysis project Ga0310343, IMG submission 203519) | Marine microbial communities from station ALOHA, North Pacific Subtropical Gyre - HC15-DNA-20-25_MG | ecosystem: Environmental > Aquatic > Marine > Oceanic | place: Pacific Ocean: North... | reverse complement strand
GCAAGAGAGGAGAAATTTGAATTAAGGTTGATCAACGAAAATGATAATGATTCAACTTTAATGAGATTAAGAGCGCATAGGGATGAATTAATCTCTTTAGAAAACGAACTTGGAGAAAAATTTCAATTAAAAAGTGACGGTTCTTTATTTAAAACTCCCATATAAAACAATTGAAAAGTAATTAGATGATTATTATTCAAAGATATTCTTCTCCATACAGAATTTTTCTAAATCTTTATCATTTAACCAATCTTGGGGTTTTGTAAAAATTGATGTGAGAAATTCTTCTCTAGAACCCTTTTTAGCTTTATATCCATATTCCCATCTAGCTAAAGGCGGCAATGACATTAATATTGACTCAGTTCTACCGTTTGTTTGTAATCCAAAGATTGTTCCCCTATCCCAAACTAAATTAAATTCAACGTATCTTCCTCTTCGATATAGTTGGAATTCTCTTTCCTTTTTTGTATATGTTTGATTAGCTCTTTTTTCAACAATGGGCAAATATGAAGGGAGGAATGCCTGCCCACAGTTTTCCGCTAGAGCAAATAGGGTACTCCAATTTAAGTTAGATTTGCCAATGTTCTGAGATGCTTTAGATGCCTCTCCTTTTTTATTATTTCCTCTATAAATATTGCCTGAACCATCTTGATAATCATAAAAAATACCTCCTATGCCTCTAGATTCATTTCTGTGCTTCAAGAAGAAATATTCATCACACCATGGTTTGAAAACTTTATGCAAATTTTTATCAACTTTCTCACAAGCTTTTTTATGCTCTCTATGAAAATTTCTCACATCTGAAAGATAAGGATAAAAAGGAGTTAAGTCTGCACCTCCACCGAACCACCAAACAGGTCCAGCTTCGAAATAACGATAATTCAGATGAACAGTAGGAATATATGGATTCTTAGGATGCAATACCATAGAAGTTCCTGTCGCAAACCATTCATGACCTTTTGCTTCGGGCCTCTGAGAGATGATTGATTGAGGTAATTCTTTCCCCTGTACTTCAGAAAAATTTACTCCTGCTTGCTCAAAAATAGAACCGTTTTTCAATACTCTTGATCTTCCACCACCACCTTCGTCTCTTAGCCAGGATTCTTCAACGAATTTCCCTTCGCCATCTACATTCTCAAGGCCTGAACAAATTTTGTCTTGTAGACCTAATAAGAGATTTTTAGTTTTTTCTCTCGAGTTTTTAGGGGGTTCTTTAAACATGTATTTAGAAAATATTAAAGAAAAAATTTTTTGGTTAATTATAAGTTTCCCTTTATAATTTCTCTTAGGGGGTCCTTATTTCCTATTATTTGATAGTTCGACATAGTTCTTAATCTTTCTAACAGTCGACTACCTTGTCAAAATATTTAAAAATTTAATGACCACAATAGAAGATGCGAATTATGCTTTACAAAAGGTTCTAGATAATGGATCAAAGAAAAATGTAATTGAATTAGCTTGGATTAAAAACGTAAGAGTAACTATTCCAAGAGTAATCGTAACACTATCGTTGCCTTCATTTGCAAATTCTCAGAGAGATAGAATTGTGAATGAGGTTCGTAAAGTACTACTCGATTTTAAAGATATTGATGATGTTCAAATAGAGATAGATAATAATCCTTCAGTAAAAGAATCTAAAACTGAAAGTAATGGTCCTGAGTTACAGCAGATTGATGGTATTCGTCATATCATCGCTGTTAGTAGTGGTAAAGGTGGAGTAGGGAAAAGTACTATTGCAGTGAATCTAGCTTGTTCTTTAGCTAAATTAGGTCTAAAAACTGGTTTGCTGGATGCGGATATTTATGGACCTAATACACCCTCAATGATGGGGGTTGCAGAGCAGAATCCAAAGGTTACTGAAGGTAGTGGTAATGATCAAAGGTTAATCCCAATCAATAAATATGGAATTTCATTAGTTTCTATGGGTTTCTTAATAGAAGAAGGTCAGCCAGTTATATGGAGGGGACCAATGTTAAATAGTATTATCCGTCAATTTCTTTACCAAGTTGAATGGAATAATCTTGATTTTTTGGTTATTGACTTGCCCCCAGGAACAGGAGATGCTCAAATATCTCTCTCCCAATCTGTTCCTATTTCTGGAGCTATTATCGTCACAACTCCACAACAAGTTTCTTTGCAAGATGCAAGGAGGGGATTAGCAATGTTTAAACAACTTGGTGTGCCGCTATTGGGAATTGTAGAAAATATGTCAGTATTTATTCCGCCAGATATGCCAAGTAAAAAATATGAAATTTTTGGTAAAGGTGGTGGAGAAACATTAGCTAAAGAAAATGATTTACCTTTGTTGGCACAAATCCCTATTGAAATTCCTATTGTTGATGACAGCAATAAAGGAGTACCAATCTCAATAAGCCAACCAAATAAGGAAAGTTCTGTTGAATTTGTTAATTTAGCTCAATTAATTAAAAATCAATTTGTTAGTAGATAATTGATGTTAAGGAGAATTTCTTTATTAAATAAAAGAGGGTTTTTACAAAAAAAAGACAACTTTAGTAGAAAATTTTTATTTTCTCCACTCCTTTTAATTCCTCTTTTTCTAGTTATTATTTCGGGGTTTTTAATAAAAAGTATTCAGGATGGTTTTTTAGTTTCTAATTTTTTAAGTCATATCTTAACAGGTTTATTAGGCTATTTTTTGGCATTTTTTATTTCTTATATACCCTTAGAGAGAATTAGAAAGTATCTGATTCCATTCTATTTGTGTACTTTAATCTCATTATTTCTAATTTATTTTTTTGGGATCTCAGTTTCTGGAGCTCAAAGATGGCTAAACTTAGGAATATTTTCTTTTCAGCCCTCAGAAGTCGCCAAATTAAGTACTGTATTAACTCTTGCTTTAGTACTCGAAAAAAAAATAATTTCAACAATAAGAGATTTAGTATTGCCCTTATTAGTAGTTATTGTTCCTTGGTTATTAATTTTTTTTCAACCAGACCTTGGCACCTCTTTAGTTTTATTGGTTCTTACAGGTGTAATGCTCTATTGGTCGCAAATGGCTATAGAGTGGATTTTGATATTAGTTTTTTGTCTCGTAACATCGATATTATATTTATCCATACCAAATCTTCTTATTTTCTGGATCCTATTTATAGGATATCTTGCTTATAGATCTTCGAAAAGGAAAATTATTTTTTCTTCTCTCGCAATGTCGTTGCACTTTTTGGTGGCAAAATTGACACCAATTTTGTGGCAATATGGTCTCAAAGACTATCAAAAAGATAGATTAGTTTTATTTTTAGATCCAAATAGAGATCCCTTAGGCGGTGGATATCATTTAATACAGAGTCAAATTGCAATTGGTTCTGGCGGACTTTTTGGGACTGGTTTGTTACAAGGTAAGCTCACTAACTTGCAATTTATACCAGAACAACATACTGATTTTATTTTTAGCGCTCTAGGCGAAGAGTTGGGTTTTATGGGATGCATAATAGTTTTATTTTTGTTCTTTTTTTTGATTAAAAAACTTATTAATACTGCATCAATTGCTCGGACTGACTTTGAATCACTAGTAGTTATTGGAATCGCCGCAACTTTTTTATTCCAAATAATTATTAACTTATTTATGACAATTGGATTAGGACCAGTTACTGGAATTCCCCTTCCTTTTATGAGTTATGGCAGAACGGCATTGGTGATTAATTTCATATCCATTGGATTTGTTTTATCTATATTGAAACGTTCAAGATCACTAAGAAGTTGATGAAATCACAAATCACTATTAAAAACATTCAAGACCTTTTGATTAAAGGAGTTCAAAACATATATGTTGATGATGAAACATCTCGAAGAATGTGGTGGGCTTCTTTAGAGGTTATTCAAAAAGATTTCTTATCTCAGAATTATAAAAAGGGAGGTATTTGGGTTGCATCGCCTTTGCCTGCTCTAAATGAAAAAAAAATTTTTAATCAACTTCATGGCTGGCTTTGGGCGCCTGAGGGCTTCCCATATTTTCAGAATGAAAATGCAGGTTTTTTACCAGTCAATAATTCAGATAATCTAAAGAAAGATTCCGATTTAGTTAGTAATTATAAAGTCCTAAATCTAGGCCAAAAAGATGGTTATGAACCTTTTTTAATGATAATCACTCCAAATTTTCAATGCATATTATCAATTGCAGGAGAAAAAGATAAGAAAATTTTATTAATGAAGTGTGATGAAGAAAGCCTAAAAATTTCAATTGAATTAATGCATGCAAAATTAAATCAAGAAAATTACGAGGAAGGAGTTAAATTTCGTAGTGCAATAAATAATTTAGGGAATTTGAGTATTAATAATCAATTTGAAAAATTATTTTGGCCGATATTATCGGCAAAATTAGCGAATTTCATGCCAAAGCATAATATACAGAATTCTGTAGAAAATTATGAAAAAAATGTCCAGATAACTGAAGCAAAATTATTACGTGCAATTTCGCATGAAGTAAGAACGCCTTTGGCAACAATAAGAACCCTAATTAGTTCTACTTTAAAAAAATATAATATGGATGAATCAATGAGAAATCGTTTAATTCAAATAGATAATGAATGTAATGAACAAATTGATAGATTTGGTTTAATCTTTAATGCAGCAGAATTAGTAAGTAATGAAGTTCCGTCACTAAATAACTTAGCAAAAATCAATTTAGCAGAAATTTTTAAGAAGCTTTCTCCTTTATGGAATAAACAATTAAATAGACGTGGGATTTCTTTAAAGATTGATATCCCCAATCAACTACCGCAAATTTTGAGTGATTCTGAAAAATTAGAGTTAATGTTAAGTGGATTAATTGATAAAAATACTAGGGGATTAAAGGAAGGTAGTACATTAATTTTAGAATTAAGACCAGCTGGTCAAAAACTTAAACTTCAATTAAAAGTACAAAAATTGGATAGTAATCATAAAGAAATTTTAAAAAAAGATAATAGTTCCGACATTGGTCCCGTTTTAAATTGGAATCCTCAAACTGGTAGTTTACAACTAAGTCAAAATGCCACTCAAAAGCTATTAGCGAGTTTAGGAGGGCATGTTACAAAAAGGCGTGATACAGGTTTGACAGTATTTTTCCCAATTTCAGATTCAAAATGATTGTGAGAAAGAAGTCACATAAGTTATAAATATATTAAATAATGTAGAAAATTCTCCATCAATTTTCAATTTTGCAAAATATGAATGCTAACTTCTTATTATAAATAACTATAAATTAGGATGACTGAAACATTAGTTGGTCAATTTCCAAAGCATATAGGAAGTACTGGGGGTTTATTGAACTCAGCAGAAACCGAAGAAAAATATGCAATTGTATGGAAAAGTTCAAAGGAACAAGCATTTGAATTGCCCACCGGTGGTGCAGCTATTATGCATGAAGGTGATAATTTAATGTACTTTGCAAGAAAAGAACAATGTCTTGCACTAGGTACACAACTAAGAGCTTTCAAACCAAGAATTGAGGACTTCAAAATCTACCGAATTTTCCCAGGTGGAGATATTGAATTTTTACATCCAAAAGATGGTGTTTTCTCTGAAAAAGTTAATGAGGGCAGGGAGAAAGTTGGTCATAATCCAAGGAGAATTGGTGAGAATCCTAATCCAGCTGGGTTGAAATTTACTACAAAGAATACTTTTGATTAACTTCCTCAAAGTTGATATAAAAGAAGAATATAATTATAATTTGGGTTGACATTATTAATATGATCAGCTCACAAAAAGAAAGTTTTTTAAAGGCTCACAAAGAAGGTAAAAACTTTATACCTATCATTCAAACTTGGCCAGCAGATTTAGAGACTCCACTATCAACTTGGTTAAAATTATCCTCTAAAGATTCCCATGGCGTTTTTCTTGAATCTGTAGAAGGTGGCGAAAGTTTGGGTAGATGGAGTATTGTTGCTACGAAACCTCTTTGGGAAGCCGTTTGTTATGGAGAAAAAATAGTTAAAACTTGGAATAATGGAAAAACTGAAATATATAAAGGGAATCCCTTTGATCTTTTAAAAAATTGGACTAAGGAATATAAGTCATATATGGTTGATGATTTACCATCAATTGGACAGTTATATGGTTGTTGGGGTTATGAATTAATTAATCAAATAGAGCCAAGCGTTTTAATAAATAAAATAGAAGGAAACAGTATCCCAGATGGCACGTGGATGTTTTTTGATCAATTAGTTATTTTTGATCAAATTAAAAGATGCATAACCGCAGTAGTTTATGCAGATACAACTTCTTCAAAAGATGCTTGTATTGAAGAAGTTTTTCTAAACTCAATTTCTAAAATAAAGAAAACTAGAGAATTAATGAAAATTCCCTTAACAGAAAATGAGTTTTTAGAGTGGAATGAAAATGAGAATTTGAACTTAGATATTAAAAGTAATTGGAAGAAAAAAGATTTTGAGGACGCAGTTCTCTCTGCAAAAGAATACATAAGGAAAGGCGATATCTTTCAAATAGTAATAAGTCAGAGATTTCATACTCAAGTCAACCATAATCCTTTTAATTTATATAGAAGTTTAAGGATGGTGAATCCTTCTCCATATATGTCATTTTTTGATTTTGGCTCATGGTATTTGATAGGTTCCAGTCCTGAAGTTATGGTAAAAGCGGAAAAAAATAAAAAAAATCAGATTATTGCAAGCTTAAGACCAATAGCTGGCACGAGACCTAGAGGTAATAATCCTCAACAAGATCTCGAATTAGAAAAGGACTTATTAAAAGATCCAAAAGAGATAGCTGAGCATGTAATGCTAATAGATCTTGGAAGAAATGATCTCGGAAGAGTTTGTGAAGTTGGTACTGTAGAGGTTAAAGACTTAATGGTTATTGAGAAATATTCACACGTTATGCATATAGTTAGTGAAGTTGAGGGGATCTTAAAAAACAATACTGACGTGTGGGATTTGCTAAAGGCATGTTTTCCAGCGGGGACAGTAACTGGGGCTCCAAAAATCAGAGCTATGCAATTGATTCAAAATTTTGAAAAAGATGCGAGAGGACCTTATGCTGGTGTTTACGGATCTTTTGATATAAATGGCGCATTAAATACGGCAATTACCATTAGAACTATGATAGTAAAACCTTCTGAAGATGGAAAATATAATGTTTTCGTGCAAGCAGGGGCTGGAATAGTTGCTGATTCTTCGCCTGAAAATGAATATCAAGAGACAATAAATAAAGCAAAGGGGATACTAAAAGCATTAGCCTGTTTGGATATATAAATGAGTCTAGATAATCTTTATAAGGGTTTTGAGGTTGAACTTTTCACAGGCTCTTTAAATTCTCATATTGGTATTTCAGCTGATATTGAAAAAAATTTTTCTAATTTTGTGAAAGAGCCAGATAATAGAAATGTTGAATACATAACGACACCAGAAAAAGACTATAAGTTTTTATACAGTAAATTGCTAACTCCAAGAAAAAATTTAAGAAAATGGCTTAAAAATAAAGGTTTAACAATCATTCCTTCCTCCACTCTTTGTTTTAAACATGATATTAGATTCCAAAGATCTGATGTTGACAATATTTATCATCAATTTATACAAGATAATTATGGTACCTCAATTGCAACGTCGAGTGTTCATATAAATATAGGAATAAACGATTTAGATAGGCTTTTTGCAGCTATTAGACTAATAAGGTCTGAGGCTGCTTTGTATCTATCCATAAGTGCCAGCTCACCTTTTTTAAATAATAAAATTACTGAAAACCATTCTCAGAGATGGATTCAGTTTCCTAAAACACCTAATAAAATTCCTTTTTTTGCAAGTCATAAGAGCTATGTCAATTGGATCGAGGAAAATATAGCTAATAAAAATATGCAAAATATCAGGCATTTTTGGTCTTCAATCCGACCAAATGGTCCAGATAGGCCTTTAATTCTTGATCGTTTGGAATTAAGAATTTGTGATTTTGTTCATGATATTAATTTGTTATTGGCGATAACAGCCATGTTGGAAATAAGGATTTTACATCTTTTTGAAAATATAAATACTTTAGATCCTTTGACGTCTAGTATTTTTTCAATTGATGAATTATCAGGAATATGCGATCAGAACGAAATTTCGGCTGCTAAAGATAGTCTTAATTCAGAATTAATTCACTGGCAAGACGGCAAAAAAATTAATTGTAGAGAATGGATTCAAAACTTGTTATCAGATTTATCATTAACCGCAGAAAAACTTAATATGAAACATCTTTTGAAGCCTATTTACTTAGTGCTTGAAGAAGGTAATCAATCTATGAAATGGATTAATCAATATGAGAAAGGCCTCTCTATTGAGCAAATAATGAAAATTTCCATCGATGATATGATCAAGAATGAAGAATAGAGTGTTTGATTATTTAAACAAATATTTGATGAGAACATTTTCACTTATGACATAATGATTATATGGAATCTTTTAAACAGATTGAAAATAATAACGTGGATCTGATAAGTAACAATGATCCGCTTGATAAAAATCGTCTTTTAATAGAGGATTTATGGGAATCTGTTTTAAGAGAAGAATGTCCTGAAGATCAAGCAGAGAGATTGATACAGCTTAAAGAACTAAGTTATTCAAAACAAATTGATAGTGATAGCTCAAAAACTTTTAAGAATGAAATAGTTGATATTGTAAATTCTATGGATTTGGCTGAATCTATTGCAGCAGCTAGGGCTTTTTCATTATATTTTCAACTAGTCAATATCTTGGAACAAAGAGTGGAGGAAGATAGATATATTCAAAGCTTTACGAATAAGAATGTTCAAAAATCTCCTGATAATCTTGATCCTTTCGCTCCAGCATTGGCAAGGCAAAATGCTCCAGTAACTTTTAGAGAATTATTTTATAGACTTAGAAAATTAAATGTACCTCCAGGAAAATTAGAGGCGTTATTACAGGAAATGGATATTCGCTTAGTTTTCACTGCACATCCCACTGAGATAGTAAGACATACGATTAGACATAAGCAAACCAGAGTTGCAAATTTGTTAAAAAAAATACAGGTAGAGCAATTTTTAACTAAAGAAGAAAAAAACTCTCTAAAAACCCAATTAAAAGAAGAAGTAAGACTTTGGTGGAGAACAGATGAATTACATCAATTTAAACCTTCAGTTTTAGACGAAGTAGATTATGCCTTACATTATTTTCAGCAAGTTTTATTTAATGCAATGCCTCAATTGAGAGGTAGAATCGCTGAGGCATTAACAGAAAACTATCCAGATGTTCAGATGCCTTCTGAATCTTTTTGTAACTTTGGTTCTTGGGTTGGCTCAGATAGGGATGGCAATCCATCAGTTACTCCTGAAATAACATGGCGAACTGCGTGTTATCAAAGGCAGTTGATGTTGGAAAGATATATTAATGCAACATCTAATCTTAGAGATCAATTAAGCGTCTCAATGCAATGGAGTCAAGTAAGTTCTTCTTTATTAGAGTCATTGGAAACAGATAGGGTTAAGTTCCCAGAAATCTATGAAGCTCGTGCGACAAGATATAGATCAGAACCGTATAGATTGAAATTAAGTTATATTTTAGAGAAATTGAGGTTAACACAAGAAAGGAACAATTTATTAGCTAATAGTGGATGGAAATTTGATTTAGAGGGAGAAATGGATAATAAAAATATAGATAAAGTTGAAAATTTATATTATAAATCAGTAAACGAATTTACATATGATCTCGAATTAATTAAAAATAGCCTGATTAGTACAGATCTAACTTGTGAAGCAGTTAATACATTACTTACTCAGGTACATATTTTTGGATTTTCTTTAGCAAGTTTAGATATTCGTCAAGAAAGTACAAGACATAGTGACGCCATTCAAGAGCTAACAAATTATCTTGATTTATCTGTCCCATATGACCAAATGTCTGAGGAAGAGAAAATTAAATGGCTTGTTGACGAACTCAATACAAAAAGGCCTTTAATTCCCTCTGACTTCAGCTGGACAAAAACTACGGAAGAAACTTTTTCAGTTTTTAAAATGGTTAAGAGATTGCAGCAAGAATTTGGAAGTCGTATTTGTCACTCTTATGTAATTTCAATGAGTCATAGTGCTTCTGATTTACTTGAAGTTCTCTTGCTTGCAAAAGAAATGGGAATTCTTGATCAAAATTCGCAAAACTCAAAATTATTAGTCGTGCCTCTTTTTGAAACTGTTGAAGACCTCAAAAGAGCACCAGAAGTAATGGAAAAGTTATTTAAATTAGATTTTTATAGATCATTATTGCCGAAAGTAGGAGAATCTTTTAAACCTTTGCAAGAATTAATGCTTGGATATTCTGATAGTAATAAAGATTCAGGATTTGTTTCTAGTAATTGGGAAATTCATAGAGCCCAAATTGCTCTTCAAAATCTTGCAAGTAAAAATGATATATTGCTAAGGCTTTTTCATGGAAGAGGCGGATCTGTAGGAAGAGGTGGAGGACCAGCCTATCAAGCAATATTAGCTCAACCAAGCGGTACTCTAAAAGGGCGAATAAAAATAACAGAACAAGGCGAAGTTTTAGCCTCTAAATATAGTTTACCTGAATTGGCTTTGTATAATCTTGAAACCGTTACTACTGCGGTTATTCAAAATAGTTTGGTAAATAATAGACTTGACGCTACTCCAGAATGGAATCAAATAATGTCTAGACTGGCAGAAACATCAAGGTCCCACTACAGAAAATTAGTACATGAAAATCCTGATTTGTTAAATTTCTTTCAAGAGGTAACGCCAATTGAAGAAATAAGTAAATTACAAATATCTAGCAGGCCTGCAAGAAGAAAAAAAGGGGCAAAAGATTTGTCAAGTTTAAGAGCTATTCCATGGGTATTTGGTTGGACACAGAGTAGATTTCTTTTGCCAAGTTGGTTCGGAGTAGGTACTGCATTATCATCTGAATTAAATTCAGATCCACAACAAATTGAATTATTTAGAGTTCTGCATCAAAGATGGCCATTTTTTAGAATGCTAATATCTAAGGTAGAGATGACATTATCTAAGGTGGATTTGGAAGTTGCTAGATACTATGTTGATACTCTTGGTAGTAAAGAAAATAAAGATTCTTTTGATGTTATTTTTGGAGTAATCTCTAAAGAATATAATCTTACAAAATCTTTAATACTTCAAATAACTGGCAAAAATAAGCTCCTCGAATCAGATAAAGATTTAAAGTCATCAGTAAGCTTAAGAAATAAGACAATCATCCCTTTGGGATTTTTGCAGGTTTCTCTATTAAGAAGACTTAGAGATCAAACAAGACAACCTCCAGTAAGCGAGTTTTTCATTGATAAAGAAGAATCTAGAAGAGCTTATAGTAGAAGTGAACTATTAAGAGGTGCACTTTTAACTATCAATGGGATAGCAGCAGGAATGAGAAATACTGGTTGAAAATTGCAATATTTTTCTAAAAAAAAACTAGTTCTTCCTGAAGGTTACTTTGTTAACTCTTCTCAAATCCCATTAGCCAAAGAAGTGAACAAACTTTTAGCTAATTGTGGTTGTGAGAATTTTCCTATAAAGTCTCTTTCTGAGGCTATACAGAAAAGTAATTTTTTTTTCACCATACAAAATGAATTTAAAAATAAATTATATGGCTTTGTACGTGTTACATCTGATAAGGGTTTGAATGCTAACTTATGGAATTTAAGTGCAGCAACTGGTAAAAATCAGCAACTTTATTATTCAGTGTTGCTCCAATTAACTCTTGAGAAAATAAATAGAGAAATGCCTGGATGCAGTATTTCTGTTCAGGCACCAGTATCTTCATTTAAAAGTTTAAAAGAAAGTGGATTTATAATAGATCCAAATGGAATAAGAGTAATGGGTTATAAACTTTAAAAACATTTGACGAGCATGGAGGGATTCGAACCCCCGACTTTCAGAACCGGAATCTGATGCTCTATCCAACTGAGCTACATGCCCTTTAATTTTTCAATTTCTTTAAAGAAAATCTAAATATTTTAAATTTAGCTAATTTAATGAATGAATGCACAAAAAACATTTTTTTAAATAAATTAAAAATTAAAAATTTTCGAAACCATAAAAGTTTTGAAATTGACCTTAAAGAGCAAAGAGCAATTGTTCTTGGATGTAATGGTATTGGTAAGTCAAATTTACTAGAATCCATTGAATTTTTAAGTCAATTAAAATCTAATAGAGCATTAAGTGATAAAGATTTAATAGAAACTGATTGTGATATGGCTGTAGTTACAGGACAAATAGATTTTAAAGATGATTTAAAGTTGAATTTGTTTCGAAAAGGCCCTAAAAAAATTTATGTCAATGAATCAATTTTGAAAAAGCAGAGTGAAATAAAGAATTATATTCGCAGCGTATGTTTTTGTTCTAATGATATAGATATTGTTAGAAGTGAACCTAGTTATAGAAGAACATGGATCGATAAAGTTGTATCTCAGCTTGAACCAGTATATTTAGACTTGATAAGTAGATTTAACAGGCTTCTAAAACAAAGAAGTCATTTCTGGCGTTCAGAAAGATTCCTTAATGAACAATCTTCAGATATTCTTGACAGTTTCGATATTCAGATGTCTATCTTAAGTACAAGAATATATAGGCGTAGAAGAAGGGCTTTATTGAAAATAAAGCCATATGTTGAATATTGGCATAATCACTTAAGTAAATCTAAAGAGCAAGTGGGCATAAATTATCTTTCTGGAATAGAAAATATAAGCCCAGATGAAGAAGAAGTAATTAGTAAGAAAATAGCAGAACAACTATTGAATCAGCGTTCAATGGAGGCATTGACTGGTAAATGTAATTTTGGCCCCCATCGTGATGAAATTGAGTTTCTAATTAATAATATTTCAGTTAGAAAATATGGTTCATCTGGTCAGCAAAGAACTTTTATCTTGGCTTTAAAGATGGCTGAACTAGATTTATTAACGAAAACTTT
>Ga0310343_10001248_pt1 | contig 12877 bp, 11 predicted proteins | sample HC15DNA2025_MG_FD_203519 | JGI IMG/M metagenome (GOLD analysis project Ga0310343, IMG submission 203519) | Marine microbial communities from station ALOHA, North Pacific Subtropical Gyre - HC15-DNA-20-25_MG | ecosystem: Environmental > Aquatic > Marine > Oceanic | place: Pacific Ocean: North... | reverse complement strand
TACACGAGGCGCAAAGAGCAGCGCGCCTTTTTTTTGAAACTTGCGCGACGACGACGACGACGACGCGCGTAACTGTCGTCGTCGTCTCGCGAGCGAAAATTTTTGCCTTCTGATTTTTTTTTTTTTTACTTTTGGAGAGAGAGAGAGAGAGAGATGAGAGCACTCTCCTCTCGCCCCGATGGGGGTGTTTTGTTTGAACGACGAAAAAAAAGGGCCAATGAAAAAGGACGAAGGAGGACGACGCTTGCCTTTCTCTCCGCGCGATTAAAACGACGCTCTCGTAATCTCTCTCTCTCTCTCTCTCTCTCTCTCTCTCTCTCTCTCAGAAGCGTCGTTCTTCTCGAGAGAGACCGACGAGAGAAAGATACGATGATGACGACGACGACGACGGTATCGTCGATGTCTTCTTCGTCGACGCCTTCGATGACCGCGACGACGCCGTCGCGGTCGTTCTCCGTCAAAGGAGGGAGAAGAAGCGCGATGAATAAGAGCGTCGGCGAGAGAATCGTGCGCGTGCGTTCCAAGATGATGACGACGACAATTCTTCGCGAGAATAAGGAGAAACGAATGGTGTGCTTCTCGTGCGCGGACGACGAGATGGAATGCGCTACGAATGCAGTCATGCGTAATAACGACGACGACGACGACGACGGGGAACGACGAGCGAGCTCTTCGTTATGCTCTTCGTCGTTTTCCTCCCTCTCCTCCTCAGGAGAAGAAAAGGAAGATACGATGAACTTCGAAAAAGGAATATCGAAGAAGATGATGACAACATTCATGGATCGCATTGAAATGAACAAAACGCTCATACTGAGCTCGTTTATGCTCCCACTCGGAGTAACGCTTGCACCAAACTTTGATTTGGAAGGGCCTGGGTCCGTCATTCAGGCGTTATCGGTTCTTGCGACTATCATTTTTGTACACGAGAGTGGTCACTTTCTCGCTGCGAGGACGCAAGGCATACACGTGAACAAATTTGCAGTCGGGTTTGGACCGAGTGTATTTTCGTTTCAAGGGGATAAGGTAGAATATTCGCTGAAAGCGATACCGTTGGGTGGATTTGTTGCGTTTCCGGACGACGACGAGGACTGTCCATACCCGCCGGACGATCCAGATTTGTTACGAAACAGACCGGTGAAAGACCGAGCGATTGTTGTTTCGGCTGGGATTTTCGCCAATTGCATATTTGCGTTTGCTATTTTACTCACGCAGGCGAACACTATTGGTCTGACGTACGCTAAATACACACCAGGAGTGGTCGTCAAAGGATTCGTTTCGCCCTCGGCGGCAGAGTCGGCTGGATTCAAAAGAGGTGACATCATTTTGCGCATCGATGGCGAAGATTTGGAGGCGGATGCGAAAACAGTCAGTCAAGTCGTGAACAAGATCAAAGCGTCGGCGAACAAAGAACTCGACGTCGTCGTCAATCGAAAGGGTGAAATGGTCAATTTGATCTTAATTCCAGACGAGATGCCGAAGACTTTAGAAGGAAGAGTAGGTACGAGACTCGAGGCGAACTCGGTGTTGTATACGAAAATGGCAAAAGGTCCCGTGGATTCCATCAAATTAGCCTCGAAAGAGTTTGGCAGATTGTTCACGCTCGTCGGTAAATCGTTGACTGGCTTAGTTACGAATTTCAGCCAATCAAAAGATCAAGTTTCCGGTCCGTTAGCCATCGTCGCCGTCGGCGCGGAGGTTCTCAGGAAAGACATCTCCGGCTTGTTCCAGTTCGGTGCGGTTATAAACATCAACTTAGCCATCGTCAACTTGCTGCCGTTGCCTGCTTTAGATGGTGGATTTTTGTTGTTATTAATCATCGAAGCCATTCGAGGGAAGAAAATGCAAAAGGAGACGGAGCAATCCATCACCGGTGCCGGCGTGCTCTTCTTGTTGATTAGCGGCGGAGTTTTAATCACGAGAGACCTGACTGAGTTTGCCGTCAAAGCGTTCGGCTTAGATTTATAATAATAAAGATAGACTACTGTGTAATAATTAATTTTGATATCAAAACGCTAACTAATAGGTATGGCAAGAATTCTTCCTTCTTCTCTTAAATGTACATGTTCGTTTTTCTCTCCTGTCTCATAATTTCTCTAGAGTCTCTCTTGGATACCCCCTCGGCGACTTCTCTTTGTCTACGAACTGTGTACAACTGCGCAACTTTCTTTCTCAAAATGTCAAAGTGATGTCCTTTGAACGCCTTCCTCGTCGATTGCTTCACTCTCAACTTGAACAACATTTTCTTCGTCGCCTCAACTTCCTTCAAGATTTGTTCGTTGGACATGTTGGCAAACTCAGATGCTTTTGTGTATTTCAAACCCGTAAACTCGTCCGCAGCTTCATCGTTTTTATCGTCGTCGTCGTCGTCGGCAGCACGAACCGTAAAGGCAGAGGCGCGTTTCGGTTGTTGAGATTGTCGTCTAAACGAAGTCGTGGTGCTTAATCGCGCCTGTTTCAATGCAGAAAGAAAGTAAGAAACGAACCGGTTAGTATTGGAAGAGAAGACGATTAAAGAAAATTTGGAGACGTCCCGCACCAAAAACACGGATAAAATGTAAGCCGTCACCGCTCGACCGCTTTCATTCGCAGCGTCGTTCTATCGCGCCCTCATGGAGAGCGCGCGGGACAAAAGACTTCGAGCGAACACGAAAAGGTTTTTTCTCCGCACAATTCGAGCTCTTTCTTCCCGAGAAAACCATCGCATCTGGTACCTTTTCCTTCGCGCGCACTAGCGACACAAAAGAAATCTCCCCTCCTTCAGGTTTTCGCGCAAAAGAAAGACACAAGCGAGAGCGCGACATGGCAGCCATTCGAAAAGGCCGAAACGCATAAAAGACGCGACGCACGCACCGATGAAACCGTCGCGGAAGTGGATAAAGTAAACATAGTTACGCTCGGTTCACTTCTACTAAATGTGCGCGCGTGTTGGGCGGAAGCCTTTGTCTTCTCTTTGTTCGACGCGCAGATTGTGGGGACGATTTTTTTTTTCTCCCAATTCTCTTTTGTCTTCCCTTTTTTTTTCCGTTTGTTTTTCCATTCTCGATCGAGTCCTTTCCTTCGAAAAGTGAAAAAAACAAAAGAAAGTCACGGTCTTCTCCTCCCCCTTCTTCTTCTGTTTTTTTTTGTTTTTTTGCGTCGTGGCACTTTAAAAATTTGGCTTGCGATGTTGTACGAACAAAGAGTCATCTTATCTGGTTCGCCGCCGTGCGATCGATTTTGTGTGGTGTTTTCCGTGTTCGTGGCTCCCAATAAAACCCACTTCTGAGAACAATTTTGCGCAATCGATCCCTTTCGTCACTTTATATATCACAACCGCACGTACGTACCAATGTTCTCGCACACCGCTACCAACACTCAAGCCTTGCGCGTTTCTACGGCGAAGCCGACGACGTCGTCCAAAAGAGGCGCGTTGCAAGTCGTCGCCAACGCTAAAGTCGACGCGTGCGACAAGAATTCCGTCATCGTGTCCCCGTCCATCTTGTCGGCGAACTTTGCGACCTTAGGCGCAGAAGTCGAAGCGGTGGATAAAGCCGGCGCGGAATGGATCCACATCGACGTCATGGATGGTCGATTTGTGCCGAACATCACCATTGGCCCGTTGGTTGTTGATGCTTTGAGACCAGTCACGGACAAGGTTTTGGATACGCACTTGATGATTGTTGAGCCGGAGTTGAGAGTGGCGGACTTTGCGAAAGCGGGGTCGGACATCATCTCCGTTCACGCCGAAGGTGCGAGTACTATTCACTTGCACAGAACTATCGGTCAAATCAAGGACTTGGGTTGCAAAGCGGGCGTCGTGTTGAACCCGGGGACCCCGATTACGTGCTTGGAGTACATCATCGACATCGTTGACTTGATTTTGGTCATGTCCGTCAACCCGGGCTTCGGCGGTCAGTCCTTTATCGAATCGCAAGTGCAAAAGATCCAAGAGATTAAGGCGTTGTGCAACAAACACAACGTGAACCCGTGGATTGAGGTTGATGGGGGCGTCTCCCCGGCCAACGCGTACAAGGTCATTGATGCTGGGGCGAATGCCTTGGTCGCCGGTTCCGCTGTCTTCAACTCCCCAGATTATGCCGCTGCCATCGCGGGTATCAAAGCGTCCAAGAAGCCGTAAGTCTTCACATAATGTTATAGATTATATATATACCTACTATTGCAATTATTTATATATTAAACAATTGTATACTTACAGGGAAGGAGAAATGGATCGACGGTTACGATGGTCGGGATATCTGCAAAAGTACGTTTTTTTAGACGGGGGAGAAGGAGAAAAATAGAAGAAATTGTAATTCACACACGAACTTTCGGCACTTATAATAGTACGCCAAAATTATCACACGTTGGTACATAGCATCGCACGTAATATGTCATCGTCATAATGAGAAGAGCGGCTGCTACGCAACAGCGCAAGTTGATGACGTTCATCGTCTCTCTTTCTGGAAGACAACAACTAACGAACATCAACGCATTCAACAACAAACGCTTCCTGAACAACTTACGTCCACTCACAAACAACAATAACGATCAATTCGACGTCGTCGTCGTTGGTGGCGGTCATGCTGGTACGGAAGCCGCCGCCGCGGCGAATCGTAGAGGTAGTCGAGTCGCGCTGATAACTCCACAACCGGTGAAGTCCATAGGAGAAATGTCTTGCAACCCATCCATAGGCGGTTTAGGCAAAGGGACTTTAGTGCGAGAAATCGACGCATTGGACGGTCTGATGGCAAAAACTGCGGACGATTCAGGGATCCAATTCCGAGTGTTGAACTCGAGCAAAGGAAAAGCGGTCCGAGGCGTACGCGCGCAGATGGATCGAGAGTTGTACAAGAAACACATGCAAAAATTAGTGGGCGAGTTGCCGAACGTAACCGTAGTGGACGCGTGCGTGAGCGGATTGTTGATTGAAGAAGAAGAAGAAGAAGAACGGAAAGAGAGTAGTAATAGTAGTAGAAGGAAGAATATTAATATTAGTAATAGCGATAGCAACAAAAGTAGAACGTGCAAAGGAGTGCGATTGGAAGATGGTACGTCGGTGTTTGCTAAAGCCGTCGTGATAACAACCGGGACGTTTCTACGAGGCGTGCTTCACTTGGGGGGCGGCGAGAAAGTGTTCAACGCCGGGCGGATATCTTCGAACGTCACGGAACGAGCAGATAATTTAGCGTCGACGGCCTCGTCGTCGTTGGCGGATTCGTTGTATGGGTTGAATTTGAGAATGGGAAGATTACGAACCGGGACGCCGCCGAGGTTGAGAAAATCCTCCATCGAGTTTAGTCGGTGCGATGAGCAGAAAGGAGACGATGTTCCGGAACCGTTTTCGTATTATAACTTATCTTCATCGTCTACTAAAGCGCCTTGGATGCCGTCGCAAGAGCAAGTATCGTGTCACAGCACGAGTACGAACGCGGAGACGGAAAAAGTGATCGTGTCGCATCCGAACTATGCGGATGAAAATCTCGCAACTGGGCCGCGCTATTGTCCATCGATTGAATCAAAAGTCAGACGGTTTCCGAATCGTGACCACATTGTGTGGCTCGAGCCGGAAGGTTTAGCGAGTGATATCATATACCCAGCTGGTATTTCGAATTCGCTTCCGAAAGAGACGCAGTTGGACATGCTCCGTTCGATCCCCGGTTTAGAAAATGTCGAAATGCTTCGTCCGGGATACGCGGTTGAATACGATTACGTCGATCCGAGAGAGCTCAGACGAACTTTAGAGGTTCAAAAAGTGAAAGGGTTATACCTTGCGGGACAAATTAACGGGACGACTGGGTACGAAGAAGCCGCTGCGCAAGGCATCTTGGCTGGTGCCAACGCCGCCGACCGCGACTACCCACTTGAATTGTCTCGAGACTCGAGCTACCTCGGCGTCTTAGCGGACGATTTAACGACTAGAGGTGCTACAGAACCGTACAGAATGTTTTCGAGCCGAGTGGAGCGTCGCTTATCGATTCGAGGGGACAATGCGGATATTCGATTAACGAAAATCGGTCACGAGTGTGGACTCGTTTCGGCAGAGCGATATCAGTTAGCCATGGAGAGAGAAAATCTGAGCAACAGAGCGATTCATCTTTTGAAAAATACGAATGGATTTCGGCAACAGGCAAAGAAATGGATAAAATTTGGATGCACGAAGTGTCCAGATGCTCGACACGGGCGCTTGATTTCTCCGCCAGAGGTCATTCAAAGTGGTGAGGAGATTGGGAAAATCATGAACGCGCTTTTGCAAATGTCCAAAGCGAAAGCGGAGAAAGAGAACAGTATTTACGACGAAGAGAAAGACGCCCAAACTGCCTTACAGGAGCTTTTCGAAATAGCTGATAAAGATAACTCGGCCCTAGAACTCGCCTCGACGGATCTGTACTACGAAAATTACATCAAACGTCAATCCAAAGACGTCTTGGACATGAAGAAAGATGAAATGTTGATCATTCCAGAGGATATAAACTACGACGACGTGTTTGGATTATCGGCAGAGGATAAAGAGAAACTCGCGAGCGTTCGACCGGAAACGCTTGGCCACGCCAGTAGAATTCAAGGCGTCTCGCAAAGCGCGATGTTGAGTTTGCTGAGATACTGCCAAAAGAAGGATCGTTACGACGAACGCAATACAAATAAGAAGAAAATGTATAAATAGAAATAATAATAATAATAGGTACAATCACAGCTGACTAACAAAAACGCCATCTACAACGTTCAACGCCGAAAGCGCTTTATCTCTAGACTCCCCGACTAACCCACTCGATACCTCTTTCCTCACGACATCTAACTCCTTCCTAGCATTTTCCACCTGATCTTTCGTTAAAACAATATCCAAAGCCTTGTTTGGTCCGGCGAGCAAGCCCAATTTCTCTTGCGACACTCCCGCGTACTTCAGAGCCGTTTGCATATCAATCAAACCAGTCTTCGCTCCAACTGGTTTCCCCGCCTCAAACAGCATCAACGTCGGAAATCCACTCACTCCATATGCTCTCGCGTAATCTGTATACTTGTCCACATTCATTCTTGCGACGGTTGTCTCATTCCCGTATTTTCGCAACTCGTTCGGCAACTCGTTCCATATCGGTTCCAACTTTTGGCAAAACGGGCACCACGGCGCGTAAAACTCCACGAACACGTTCGAAGTTGGTTTTTTCGCGTCCGCGGAGATGTAGTCTTTAAAATTTTCCGGCGTCAACTCGACGACGTTTCGTAATGACTTCTTCGCCGTTTTCGGCACGGAAGACGTCATCGCTGCTTCAGCTCGCCGAGGCGTTTCCATCATCGCGGCCGCGGCAGTGGCCATGGTCACCGCTCCGAGCATCGCCGTTCGTCTGTTCGATGTGTTCCCATCGGCCGCTTTATCCTCGTTCTTCTCCTCGCGATGTCGATGACATCGTCGTCGTCGTCGTCGTCGTTGTTGTTGTTGTTGTTCTCTCGGTCGTCGTTGCTTCTTGCGCGACGCGGACGACGACGACGCGACCGCCCCAGAGACGCCGTCGCGGTTGGCGCTCGAACGCGATAATGCAAACATTCTTCGTCGTCGTCTTCTTCGTCTTCGTCTCGTTCGTCCCCGGTGCCACTCGTCCCTTCCGCCAAAAAGCTCTTTTGCCAAGCTTTTGTTGGGCGACTTTCTCTAATGTGGGGGTGTTCCTTCAAAGCTCGAAACAATCGATCGATCATCTCTCCTTTTGAACTTCTCCTCCAATCCAAAAAACAAAAAAGCGGGAAAAAAAAAACAAAAAAAAAACAGGTCCATCTCGTCCTTTCTTTCCCTCTCTCTCTAAAAAAAAACTTGTCGAAAAGGGGAAGAAGAAAGAAAAGGCAATCCAAAAAAGAAAATTCCTCCTTCTTTTGACGCATTGCGCCGCCGGTGGTGTCTGGTATCATCGCGCGAGGGCAAAAAAACGCGCATCGCGACCACACGCGAGGACAAGAACAACAAGAACAAGAACAATAACGACGACGCGAGGCATCGTCATCGAAACGAAAACGAAAGGAACGGGAAGCACCATCTCTTCATTTTTTTCTTCTTTTTTTCTCGTCTAATTTACCCGGGAAAAAGCAGAAAAAAAAAGGGGGTTACTTCAGATTCGGGGAAAGGTCTCGGGGTGTTCGGTGCACGTATCGCGCGAGGATGACGTCGTTGGCACGACTCGCCGCGTCGAACGCGAATAATGCCTCTTTCATCGCTCCGTCGAGCGGAAAAAACGGAAAGCCTTTTTCCACGAGCGAGAACAAGAACAAAACGATGATGATGATGCCGACGATGATGATGATGATGGGGAATTCGCGACAGGTCAGCAGTCATCGAGGACACCGTCGAGGACGAGGGAAACGCGCGCGCGCTGCTGGGTCTTCGGCGTCTTCGTCTTCTTCCGAAGAAGAAAAGAAACTTGCGATTGCATCTGAATTCCAACTGTCTCCGTTGGAGCCGTCCAGCGCGGTGGGCACTCACTTGAAGAAAGTCTTAGAACGCGACCCGAACCGATTCGAGGAGGAGCTGGACAAGCAGTTAAGAGCGTGGGTGGAAGAAAGAGAATTGGACAAAAATACAAACGCGGCGTCGCCGTCGAGTTCATCATCATCATCATCATCATCATCATCAATTGGACGCATGAATACTATCGATAACAACAAAGAAATGAATGAAAATTTGAGCAGCCGACCGACTGGAAGCAGTCCGACAAAGAAGAAGAAGAAAAAGATTCCTTCATCTGAGTCGACCGGCGACTCTAATGAAGAAGTTGATATTTTCGCGAGCGGCATGTTTTCAGATCAAGCATTTTCGCGGTTAAGAAAAAAACGCGAAGTAGAGGACGCTTTATATTTATGCATCGCGAAAAAGAAAGCAATGAAAGGCGTCGAACTTACGCACGATTTCGAAAATGTGCGTTTAAGGCGGTCTGGTTTGGTCAAAAGATGTCAAGTGTTGTCGTCGCAGTTTTTACCGCCCGGGTCGGAGGACATTTTGAACAAACATTTGATTGGCGTTTTGAGTAATGTGTCTACGAATGGTGGGTTAAATCCCGAGAATTTCGAGAAATACATACCAAAAGTTGTGTTGGCGCACGTGTACCAGAGATCAGCGGCGTATGGGTACTTTTTACGCCGAGTGGAAAAGAGATACAACGTCGAGCGATTGTTTTCGGAGAAGACGATGGCCTTAACGAACGATGAAGAAAGTGAAACAGAACACAACAGCAAAAAATTAATCTCGCCACCCCAAAGTAAAAACGGTTTGAAGAGAACGCTCAACTTTCGTGCGCAACCTCGATTGCGCAAACGCGAAAATGACATTGTGCACGGGAAAACTAAAGGAAGAAGCAGAAAAGACGAATTCTGCGTCGTCGATGAAGCCGCCGGAACTCGAACATGCATTGAGCCACAATTGTACTCGTTCAAAGCGTACATTGAATCGTTGGATCCGGAAGTTCGGGCACGTGCTGCACGTATTGAGTCCGTCGAAGCCAGAGGTGCTTTGGAGAGACACGTGGAGGCGCTGTTCGGAGCTCAAGCGTCGAATTCAAACGAACTTTCTGAACGTATGCGTGAACTTGAGTTGTTAATCACTAAAACGAGCACAAAAAGAGCGTTATCGAAGAGAGAGTACGAAAAAAATCCGCAACGAAAAAATGCGTGTGAAGACGAAGAAGACGAGGAAGAAACGGACGCTCGACTACAAACGTCCTATTTCGAAATTGAAACGATGGAAATGACTTTGGACAATTTAAAGCATTTAGTCATCGAAGCATGCGCGTTTGGTGGTGAATTGGCCGTCGTGGAAGACCGCTTTGACGGTATCGAAGGCGGCGTTTTAAATCAATAAGAGGGAGAATGCACGTTTTACAAAAGAATTGTAGTACAAAAGCTGTTTCGTTATTAATAATTTATGGTTTGTTTTTAGCGTCTGCCGAGGCTCTTTTGTCTCGGTTTTACCTCTGTTTCCGCCACCGAGTGCAAATAGATGTTATTCGGTTGATTGGCCATTGGATTATCTCCACCTTTACTCCACTCGTAACTCGCTGCGTAGGCATAAATCGTCCCATCTCTGTTGAATTCGCCGCAGGAAATCGGACAACTCACTTTTTGCATCGCCTTTAACCTTTGTTTGGAATCCTTGTCCCAAAAGTTGTAATTCCCATCCGCGCCGGCCGTTACGAACGTCCCAAACGTCGGGTGGAACGAAATCGAATTCACCGCGTAAATATCGTTCTGTTCTCGATGACATTTAAACGTAAAATTCGCCGATTTCATGTTATCCTCTACGTGTTGCACCGCCACTCTCCCTTCGATCGACCCGATCAAATACCCGCTCTGATCGGGAAAAGCTGCAATACACCTCGTCTGATATTTTAACGGTGAATATAATTGCTTGTACGGTTGCGTTGGATTCTGCATGTTATACACTAATATGTGCCTCTCTGCGGTCCCACACACCAGCAAATTCTGTTTCACATCTAAAGCGTAACACCTCTCTGGCAACTGAGCTACGCTCACCGGATTCGGCTGCCTGGTATCCCAATACTTCAACGTCTTATCCCAACTCGCAGTGCACAGAATGTTATGTTGCGGAATCCACGCCATGTGTCTAATCGGTCCATCGTGTTGTGCTACTTGTGTCGTTTGATTCGATCCTAAATCCCACTTCTTTGCCTGGTTATCGCACCCGCCACTAAACACAGCACTTCCATCTGGACTCCACACCGACGCCATCACCGGCGCCTCGTGCGCCTCCATTGCCGCTTTCGGCAACGCCTGCCCGTTCGGTTGCACGTCGTAACATAAAACCTTGTTATCCCATCCCGTGGCGACTAAAAAATTCCCCGTCGGTGACCACTTTAACGAAGTGATGCCGTCTTGAGGTGATGACTGCACGAGCATGTCGTTGTTCGGGTTCGTTTGTGGTGCCGTTTGTTGTTGTTGTTGTTGTCCACCAGATGGACTTGGCGCGCCAAACCCTCCGCCGCCGCCGCCCATTTGCGGCGTTTGTTGCTGCAACCCTCCGCCGCCGAAAACGCCTCCGCCGAAACTCATTCTTCTTCTGCGTTCCTAATCTACTCTCCTCAATTTTTAATGGGACCCGAGAGGAGAAACACGGGGATTCTTCCGATTCGACTCTCGTTTCTTCTCCGCGACTTTACGTCCTCTCGTGTCCCACTCTCACCGGTGCCTTCGAAGAGACACCCGTCGTCGTCGTCGTCGTCGTCGTCGTCGTCGTCGTCGTCGCGCAGAAAGCGAGGAGACTTCTTCTTCTTCTCCTTTTTGGCGTAATTGTTCACTACTCGTAATTCTTCCAAATCCTTTCTTCAAAAACAAACAAAACCCTAAACTCTAATGTTTGTCCCAGGGGAGAAAAAAAAACTCCTTCGTTTTGGATAAAGACGAGAGATATTAGAATATATTATTCCTCAGCTTCTCGAAGTGGACGAGAAAGAAAATAACGATGATGACGACGTCTCACGCGACCGCGTCTGCGCTGTCGCGAGGAGCGACGATCTCTTTCCGCGTCGGGGCACCGTCGTCGAAATCACCGCTTCATCATAATCGTCATCAACATCATCGTAATCATCAACAACAACAGAAATCAATCAGACAGAAAACGACCATCATCAGAGCTTCTTCTGCCGCGAAAACGTACTCGGTCAAGGCGGCGACACGAGAGGTGAACTTACAAAAGGTCATCGAAAACTTGTGCGAGGGGAAAGATTTATCCGAAGACGAAGCGTTTGAATCCATGGAAGCGTTGTTGGATGCGTCGGAAAATCAGATCGCTGCTTTTTTGGTTTTGTTACGAGCAAAAGGCGAAACAAGCAGCGAAATGGCCGGTTTAGCCCGCGCTATGCAATCGAGAGCGGTTCAAGTGAACGCCGGTGACGATGTTCTGGATATCGTTGGTACGGGTGGCGATTCCGCGGGGACGGTGAATATTTCGACTGGGTCGTGCGTCTTGGCCGCTGCAGCGGGCGCTCGAGTGGCGAAACACGGAAGCCGATCGGTGTCTTCTCTCTGCGGGTCTGCGGACGTTTTGGAAGCTCTCGGGGTGGCTGTGGAGATTGGTCCGGAAGCAATTGAAAAATGTGTGAAAGAAGTCGGCATGGGTTTTATGTTTGCCCCGAGATTTCACCCGGCGATGGCGAAAGTTTCACCGGTGAGAAAATCCTTGAAAGTTAGAACCGCGTTTAACTTGTTAGGTCCGATGTTAAACCCGGCGCATTCCAAGTACGCGTTAGTTGGCGTCTACTCCACGGGTATTCAAAAGTTAATGGCAGATTCATTCATGCGTTTGGGAATGAAGAAAGCATTAATCGTTCACTCGATGGGTTTGGACGAGTTGACGCCATGCGGTCCGGCAGACGTGATGGAAGTCACCAAAGAAGGCGTCAAAACGTACACCTTCGAACCATCCAAAGTGGGAATCAAAAAGTGCGAATTAAAAGATTTAGCCGGTGGAGATGCCCAATTAAACGCCAAGATTTTGCGCGAAGCTTTGGGCGGTGAAACTGGCCCAGTCGCGGAAACTTTGATTTTGAACGCCGGCGTCGCCATGGCAGCGGCGGAACAAGCCTCGTCCGTCGAGGAAGGCATCGCCATGTGCAGAGAGGCGCATAAAATGGGCAAAGGTGGGGAGAAATTGGACAGTTGGATTCAAATGACTCAGGAATGTGCCAAGGCTGGTTTGTAATACTTTTAATATGCGATCATTCTTATGTTTATTACACGTACGCGTTGAAACGAAACCTCTTTCTTCTTTTTTTTGTTTTCGACATCAGATACACGTCACTATTTTTGAGAATGCACGCAGTCAAAACTTTATCTGTGACGAGTGCTGTTCCTCGAACGAGCGCGTCTCGCCGAAAAGCGACACGAATTGGAATACGAACAGAATGCGCTC
>Ga0310343_10001247_pt1 | contig 12877 bp, 9 predicted proteins | sample HC15DNA2025_MG_FD_203519 | JGI IMG/M metagenome (GOLD analysis project Ga0310343, IMG submission 203519) | Marine microbial communities from station ALOHA, North Pacific Subtropical Gyre - HC15-DNA-20-25_MG | ecosystem: Environmental > Aquatic > Marine > Oceanic | place: Pacific Ocean: North... | reverse complement strand
TGCTCTACCATAAATTGTATTGAACTATTATCAGCTCCAAATATACTTGGACTTCCAACTAAAAAAACGTTTTTAGTTTTAAATATTGGAACTTCGTTCCCACATCCAAAAGGTCTAAACTTTTTTATCATGCTAATTAAGTCTGAATTTATATCAGTAAAAGAAATCTCTCCGTCAATTCTATTTTTTTTATCGCTCATATTAATAGTTTGAGAAATCATATACTCAAAAAAAATCTTTTTAAATTTTTCGATGTTTTGCTCACTTATTATAAAACCTGCGGCCATTGGATGGCCACCAGAATTTAAAAAGATGTTTTTATTTAAATTTAATATTGACAATAAATCAATTCCACCAACGCTTCTGCATGAGCCTTTAAAATTTGTATCATTCATTCTGGAAATAACAGCACAGGGCACACTAAAATTAAAAGCTAATCGACTTGCAATTACTCCATTGTAAGCGCTATCAAAATCAGATATTATGAATATGCATTTATTTTTTTTATAATTTTGAGCATGTGTTTGACGAATAGCAGATTGAATGGCATTAGTTAGGCTTAATTTATTTTTCTTGAATGTTGATAGTATTATGTTTGCATATTTATTGGCTTGAACTGGATTATCTGTAGTTAACAGCTTTACACCTATAGATGGATCATCTATTTTTGTGGCCATATTCATTATCTGAACAATTTTATTAATGTTGATTTCTGCTTTATTCTTAGAAACTCTATTATTGATCAGGGATATTCCTAGATTATTTCCAGATTTTATTTGATTATATCCATACAAAGATATGTACCTATTTTCATTTTTAATACTAACTTTATCAGATATAATTCCAATCACTGCAATACTCATTAACTTGTAAATTAAATTTTCTTCTAAAGACAATTTTTTATTAATTGCATGACATAGCTTAAATGCTACTCCACTTCCAGAATAATCTTTAAAACATAAATCTTTATTTTCCTCTAGCCATGGATTTATAATTGCAAACGCGTTGGGAGTATCAATATTAATTTTGTGATGATCAGTTATTATAAATTTAATCGATTTACTTTTTGCATATTCAACTTCTTCTTTAGCACTCATTCCAATATCACATGTGATAATTAATGAGCATCCAATACTATGTGCAAAATCAATTGCTTTTTTTGAAACAATATGACCTTCTAATGTTCTATTTGGTATATAAGATTCAATATTATATCCAATTTTAGATAGATAACTTGTTAGCACTCCACATGCAGAAACTCCATCTGCATCACAATCACCATGGATTAAAATTGGTTTATTTTTAGGATAGTTAACTATTTGATTAACTGCTTTATCCATATCATAGAATAGAAATGGATTATTGAGCCATTTTTTTGGTGGATACAAAAACTCATTTATTGAATCAATATTATCTAATCCCCTACATGAAAAAAAAAGGGGATTTTTTTTAAAATATTTATTTAGATATTTCATCATTTTTTATGGGTTAACCTATAAGCCGAATTCTGTACTATAAAATATAGCGTTGGTCATTCATCTGGACATATTATCACTAACATGTTCAAGCAATTCACCCACCCTTATGCGCGGATAACGCAGGGCTACTTAATCTTGCTCCAAGCGGGGTTTACAGATTATTTTTCTTCCGAAAAATAATAGTAGTCTCTTACACTACTGTTTCACCCTTACCTAGTAACTAGGCGGTATACTTTCTGTTGCACTATCCATTCTTTGTAAGATCCTCATGTTATGAGGCGCTCTATCCTGCGGAGTTCGGACTTTCCTCTTTATTAAAAAAGCGACCAACTGGTTAACCCATATTAATTACTCTTCTTCGTAATATAATAAAATGTTACAGGAGGGACAATTCTTAATATCAAGATTTTGTTTGACCTCTGTTACAAGTTGAGCAGGCAGTACAGTAAAACAACTGCCACAAGAATTGTTAAGCATTGGAACCATCCCATGACCTTTAGCTTTCAGCATTTTATTATATGAGCCTAAAATAGCAACATCTGCTTTTTCTATAATCTTAATTCTATCATTTTTTAGTTTTTCATATTTATCTTTATAATCATTAATTGAATCACTTAATGATGAATTTAATTCATTCAACTTAGCAACACACTCTTCCAACTCTGTTTCATTTAACTTATTTTTTTCACTAAACTCTAATTCTTCAGATTCAATAGATTTAAGCGATTCGTTAATTTTAAACAATTCTTCTTTCGCCAAATCTATTTCTGAATTTAATGCATCGTACTCCCTATTATTTTTAACTAGAAATAACTGATCTTTATACTTTTCAAGTTTTTCACTATAAGTGTCTTTTTCCAGCAATAAATCTTTTTTACTTGAACCTGCTTCACTTTCCTTCAATGAATATAGAGTTTTATTTTTCTCAAGATTGTCTTTGGTTAATTCCAGCTTTTTTATTCTACTTGGCAAATCTCCTTGTGATGATTCAATTTCATTTATGTCTTCATCAATTTGAGCTAGCAAAATAAAATCTTTAATTTTCGTCATTACAATATTCCTTTTTAATAAAAAAAAACACTCCAAGGAGTGTCTTTTTTTCTTTTTCAACTAAAATAAAACTTTGTTAACATATTTTAATTTATATTAATTTTTATTCTCAACAAAGTCTTTTGAATTTCATACTTTATAGGCATGGAAAAACTTGAATCAAACAGCTCTAAATTAAAAGAATTTATAGAAAATCCTAGATTAGGGTTATGGAAAATGACACTACCGTTTTTGATTGGATTAACTGTTAATTCACTCTATATGCTTGTTGATACAATGTTCGTTGGTAAATTTGTTTCTAATTCATCTGCAGCTCTAGATGCTATGGGGCTCATATTTCCTTTAATGTTTATTGTTATGGGACTGACTTTTGGACTTGGCAGTGGTGCAACAACTTTGATAGCCCAATATATTGGCGCTAAAAACAAAAAAATAGCTGATAATATTGCTTCTCATACTCTATTAATTGGAATAATATTACCTATCATTGTTGTAGCATTAGTACTTGCTCTTGGCGAAAATATTATCAATCTATTTGATAATACAGATGAAGAGACTCTAAAGTATGCAAATGACTATTTTAATATAATGGCATTTGGGACAATATTTATGGTACTAGCTATATTTTTTAGATCAATTTTATCTGGTGAGGGTGAAACTGTTTTACCAATGAAAATTCTTGGTGTTGGAACAATTTTAAACATAATCTTAGATCCTATTTTTATTATTGTATTGGGGCTTGAAGTTGCTGGAGCAGCCATTGCAACTGTTATTAGCAACGGAGTGGTTGCAATGAGCTTTATGTATTTTTTAATCTTTAAAAAAGTTTCTTATGTGAAAATATCATTTAGAAAAGATGTTTTTAGGTTTGATTTTGAATTGATACGAAAGTTATTTAGACTTGGAATTCCTGCATCACTTTCTTTTGCAATTATGTCTGTTGGGATATTTGCTAATAATATTATTCTGAATAAAGCAGATGAAAATATAGCTAAAGAGATAAATTGTAACCAATATAGTAAATATGAATGTGCTGAAATAAGTTATCATTGCACTTTGGATCCACAGCCTAATATTCAAAACATAAAAAATCAAGAATGTTATTACAAGAAAGGGGGGGTTATAGCTGGATTTACTGCCGCTTCAAGGCTTGAAAATTTAATTATGATACCTATTATCGCTTTATCAAGTAGCATAGTCACAATGATTGGAATGTTTTATGGTGCAGGAAGACATGAATTAATTCGAAGTACCATAAATTATGCGATGAAATGGGGAATTAAAATTTCATTAATTTTTGGATTAATCTTTTTTGTATTTTCCGATATTTTATTGTCAATATTCACAAATGATCAAAAAGTTATTTTAGAAGGTGTTAAATTTTTCAATATAGTTTCTTTTTCACTTCCATTTATTGCAATTAGTATGATTACATGTAGAGCAATGCAAGGAATGGACAGACCTAATCCTTTTTTATTTTTAACCTTATTTCGAGTTATCTTGTTTGCAATACCAATGGCATGGATAGGAGTAGAATATTTTAATAAACATACTGATTGGGTTTGGTGGGCCGTTCTATTATCATCTATCATTTCTGCACTTGCAGGACTATTCTGGATGTATAAAATTATGAAAGAAGATAGAAAAAGATATATTTCAGAAGAATTGCCATCAAATTAGTCTCAATGTATCAAGTTACATTTAATTACATTATAAATCTAAACTTTCATATTAAATCAATTTAAATTAGAGTAGAAAATTTAATAGTTTTCCTCCTCCTTAAAAAAGCCAGTACTAACTGGCTTTTTTTGTATCTATTCATGAATTATCTTATCCTTTTCCTGAAAATTAGATGAATTTGCTATGGTCTTAATTTTTTTTCTGTTTGTTTGCAAACTTCTCCGTTAAAATATTTGACTAAAACATCTGAAAACAGTTTGTCATCATGTGAAATTATTTTAAAAAGTGTCATAGATGATTTTAGTTTCAAATCATCTGGATAACCAAGTATACCTCTTGCCGATTTTTGATTTATTTTCATTAAAGCATTCGTTATTTCAATGAGCCTACTACCTAGAATATGATGATTGATATAGTCTCTAGCTTCTTGTTGAGTTTTAATTGAATACTTTCTAGAAATTGAACTCATTCCTAAACCATCAATTTGTGGAAATATAAACCACATCCAGTGACTTAGTTTTCTGCCATTTTTAATTTCTTTTAAAGCAATCTGATAGGATTTTTCTTGTGCTTTTATAAATCTATCTAAATGGGAAATATCTCTCATTTCAAATCTATAATTATCAATTGTATTCTAGAAAATTAGTCCGACTTTTTAATTTTTAAACGCTTAGCCATTAATCTATCCAGTGTTCTATCTGGAAGAATTCCAGGGAGAGTAAATTCCTTAAATTTATCTTTTGTATAAACATAACGAGTTTTGGGGGCTGGATTTTCAAAAATATTTTTTATCGCGTTACCAATAATATCTGTATCTAATGCATCATTGGCTTTCCCAAAAACCTCGGAATAGAATGTTCGTAATGACTCCTCATAGTCTGTGCCAATAAATGGATTATTATCAATATCTGGCGCTTTAGACCATATTTCAGATTTCACTGGACCTGGTTCTATGAGAATTACATCAATACCATACATGATCAATTCTCTTCTCAATGAATCAGACATCCCCTCAAGCGCAAACTTTGAGGCAGAATAAGGAGACATATAAGGGTATGCCCTATGTCCACTCACTGAACTAATCATTATGATTTTACCAGGATTTTCTGAACCTTTATATGCTCCTAAAAGTTCTAGAAAATTTCTAGTAACTGACACCACTCCTAATACATTGATTTCTAGCTGAGTTCTAAAAGTTTCCGTATCTAAATGCTTAAAAGGTCCACCCAATGCAATACCTGCATTATTAACAAGCCCTACTAAATTATGATTATTTTTAGATAAATCATCTTTTACAAAACTTGCTGCTTTTTCAATTGCAGGTTCATCTCTTACATCAAATATTAAGGGAATGAAATTACCTGGATATTTTTTTAACAAAGTACCAGCGTCTTCCTCATTTCTGACACTTCCATATACTCTATATCCTGATTGGCATAGGATTTCAGTAGCATTACAACCGATACCCGAACTAACTCCTGTAATAACAACTGAATTCATTTAAAACTTAAATTGAAAATTTACACCAAAATCGATAGATGCTGACTCATCTTCATCTGTGGCTGGGTCATCATTTGCTTCAACAATATTATATTTTAAAACTGGGGCTAGATCCATATTTTCAGAAATTGGGAAATGGAATCCTAATAATACACGCGTTTCAGAATCATTTTCAACATCAGCCGCATTATTATTATCAAAAATATCAGCTCTCAAGAACATATTAAATTTAGGGGTAATTCCAAAACTAAAGTAAGTGGATATCAAGCTTGAAGTTTTAATATCTCCATACGTTGACGAACTAGTTATAGTATCATCGCCACCAAACTCCTGCCCATCAGCTCCAAATTCAATGGGATTACTTTTATCAAAAGAATTCAACGTATTTATCTCAAGTCCACCCATAAAAGTTTGCATGGTAAATCCTCCAAATAAACTTATTGCAGAATTCATACCTTCAAAAATTTCGTCTTCTAAATCAGTTGGATTTCCATCACCATCATAGGTTATAAAACCGCCATCAGCATCATTTAAAAAAGTATCTTCAAAAGGTTCAACACTCATTGATAAACCTACATTGAAAGCATTGCCAGATCGAACAGATCTTAGGTTTTTATTTCCATAGAGAAATTGTAGTGATAATTTTTGAAATTCATCTCGAACTGATGTTTTATACCCCTCGCCATTAGTAAGTAAGGTACTTAAACTAAAATTATTTAATCTAAATTTGTACCCAAATCCTAAATCAGCTACGGGTGAAAAATTGTATTGCTCCATTGCAGACTTTTTGATATATCTATAACCCCAGGTATTCTGCTGAACATCAAACATATTCATATCAATAATACCTAAATAAAAAGTAGAATTTTGTTTAGGCTGAATTTCAATTTGAGCATTTCTTAAATAAGAATGAGAGATGTCTTGCCCAACATCTAAAACCAATGTATAGTTATACTGATCAGATAATTTTTTGCTAAAATTTAAGAATGTTCTTTTAATATCAAAAATCCCCATATCATCTGAATATGAAAAATCAAAATATGTTAATCCTGATATCTCATTTGATTTACTATCACTTTCACAACACTCTAATTTATTTTCAATTTCTATTTCTTCAGTGTTAGGTATAACTTCTAGCTCTATAGATTTAGATTGAGGCAGCTCTGCATTAGGGAGGTTTTCAACACCAGGGGGATTATTGATAATATCTTCTTTCTCCTTACCTGTATCACCATCTTGATTAACATTTTCAATGACATTATCTTCATTAGGGAGAGCTTCTTCTTTAAGCGACTCAACATTATCTTGACTAATCAAAAGGTTACTGATTAATAAATAACATACAATTTTTTTCATGAAATCTCCAATTTTTATACCAAAATTAAAGCCTTTATAATTAAATTTGGAACTAAGCTTTATATTAGTTGTAATAATAGATGAAAACATATATTAATAACAAGGAAATATTTTGATGAATATGATTAAAAATTTTATTATAATTTCTATTATAATCACGAATCTATTTGGTAATTCTTTAAGCGATGCTTTTGTTAAAGTTGCCGAGATAGCAAATCCTGCTGTAGTCTCAATTCTTGGCACTCAAAATGTGGAGAAATCATTTAATAACGATCCATTTTATAGGCATTTTCAAGATTTTTTTGAATTACCTGAAAATTATGGAACTAGTTTAGGCTCTGGTGTAATTATAGATGCTGAAAATGGTTATATACTTACAAACAATCACGTGGTAAAAGAAGCAGATGAAATAACAGTTACTTTATATGACAAAAGAGAATTTACAGCTGATGTTATTGGTACAGATAAATTATCAGATCTTGCATTACTTCAGATTAATGCTACAAACTTGTCCGATATTGAATTAGGTGATTCCGACATGCTTAAAGTAGGTGAGTGGGTAGTTGCGATAGGTAATCCTTTTCAACAAGCACTAAGTAATACTGTAACCGCTGGTATTGTTAGTGCGAAGGGAAGAAGCGATATAATATCTAATAGAAACATTGAAGATTTCATTCAACATGATGCAGCAATTAACCCCGGCAATTCAGGAGGTGCTCTTGTTAATCTAGATGGTGAATTAATTGGTATTAATACTGCTATAGCAACTGGAAATAGCTGGAATCCACAAAATGCAGGGATTGGTTTCGCTATACCTATTAATCAAGCGAATAGAGTCATAGAAGACTTGCTTGAATTTGGAACTGTTTCAAGAGGATTTTTAGGTGTATCAATGAGCCCAATTGATGATGTTATGGCAAGAGCTTTAGGTATGAAGGATATTAAAGGAGCATTGGTCATATCCGTCGTAGATGACTCTGCAGCTGATATAGCTGGTATAAAAGAGCAAGATGTTATTTTAAAAGTTGATGGCAAAATTTCAGAGGACCCTTCAAAATTAAAACTACTTATTTCATCAAAACATCCTGGTGACAAAACAAATTTATTAATATTAAGAGAAGGGAAGCAAAAATCTATTACTGTAACTTTAACTGCTAGGCCTGGAGAAGAAGATTTATCTAAATCATCAAAAAAATCAAATGATTTTGATATCCTTGGATTGATGGTCACAGATATAGCAAGTGGAATTCAGATAAAAAAAATTAAAAAAGATTCAAATGCTTACAAACGAGGCTTAAGAAAGGGTGATGTTATTAATAAAATTAACACCGAATCAATTACCACAGTTGATGAATATAATAATATTGTTAAAGATATTAAAAACGGAGATGTGGTAATGGTAAGAAAATTACTCAAAGATGGAAGATCTCAGTATATAGCTTTTGAAGTTAATTAAAATATAATTTCAAATATTTTATTAATCGATTTATGTCCTCTTCGTTGTTGTAGGCTTGTATAGAGATTCTTAGAATCTTCATATTTTCCCATTCTATAATCGGAACCTCAATTTTCTTAGATTTGAGGTAATTATATAAATCTTTTACATTGCAGTTAGGAATCTGAATACTAGACATTTGTCCTAGCCATTCTAAAGAATTATCACAAAATGGCTTTTTATCAAACAAATCTAATAAACGTAAACGAGATTCTAAATTTAATTTTTTACACTCGTTTGAAACTTCTTTCCAGTTATTTTCATTTAGAAAATCAATAACATATGGAACAATAAGATACTGACTTATATCATTTGTTCCTTGCCACTCATGGTGATCAATAAATTGAGAGTCACTAATTATTTCACTATCCCACCCCCAGCTTATAACTAAGGGTTTTAAAAAGTTTTGCATCTTTTTGCTAGCGTATAAGAAAGAGGATCCTTTTGGAGACATCATCCACTTGTGACAAGCACCCACGTATATGTCAGGGTTAATGTCTCTAATTGATAAATCTATATGACCAGGCGCATGTGCACCATCAATAATTGATACTATTCCCCTTTTTCTAGCCTCATCACATATTTCTTTAATTGGAAATTTTAATCCAGTTGCACTTGTAATATGACTAATAAAAATAATTTTAGTTCTATCTGTTATATTATTTAAAAAAAGTTCTAAAAAATTTGATTTAGAATCCAGAGGGAAACAAGGGCTAAACTCAATATAATTAGCAGATGCTTTATCACATATAAATCTCCACATTTTTACTAAAGCTCCGTACTCATGAGTAGTAGTAAGTACTTCATCATTTTTTCTTAATGTTAAACTTTTTGCAACCATATTAATTGCTGTAGATGGGTTTGGAAAAAAAACAACATCTTTCCTTGGGCAATCTATATATTTTGATAGAGATTCTCTCGATTTTTTTAAAGTTGTAGTTATATTATTTGCTAAAAAATCAATCGGTTGTCTTTCTAACTCTAACTGCAGCTTAAAGTATTCATCCATAATTTTACTAGGACATGCACCAAATGATCCGTGGTTTAAATATGTAGTATCATTATCTAATAAAAATAAACCTTTGAAATTTTTATTCATCAATTTAAATAAAAAATCATTGATTATTTTTTAAATGAATCGTTCTTTGAGGAAATGGGATTTCTATATTTTCACGATTAAAAGTTTTATATATCTCTGTATTAATTTCATCAGAAACTCTACCTCTCATTTCTGGTTTTGGAATCCAGAAAAGAAGTTGGAAATTGATAGAGGATTCTCCAAACGTTCTGAATCTTACTCTAGGGGTATTTTTTTTACTAATATTATCATTCTTATTTGCTATATCTAATAAAATATTTCTTACTTTGTCAATATCACTTCCGTATGCTACTCCAATATTTATTCTCACTCTTTCATCTTCATTTGGACCACCACTTTCATTGATTATTTTGGAATTTGCTATAACCGAATTAGGAATGGTAATTTCAATATCATCTCGAGTTAGTAAACGTGTACTTCGTAATCCTATATTAGTCACGTACCCTCTTTCTCCAGAATCTAAATTGATGTAATCATTTTCTTTGTAGGGAGCGTCTGCCATTATAAAAATTCCAGAAAAGAAGTTTGCAAGTGTATCTTTAGCAGCCAAACCAATAACAATACCAATAACTCCAGCAGATGCTAGCCAACCAGTAACATCCCAGCCCCATCCTTTAAAAATGAAAAATATGCATAAAAGAAAAATTGTTAGTTTACCAATATTATCAAATAATGGTAATGTTCTCTGTTGAAAAACATTATTTTTGTTGGCTTTACTAGAATACCATTTAATTAGCTGTATGAAAGCTTTAAATATTGCCCTTCCCCAGATAATTATGATAAAAGTCAATAACAGTGAAACGATATAATGACTAAATTTAAATGGAGTTTTATTAATCGCAATCATCCAACCAATAAAAATTAGAGAGTAAAATATTGGTTGATGCAATATCTCAATTATTTTATCATCTAAGGTTGTTTTTGTTTTTCCAGCAAAATTTTTGAGAATGATTGAAAAAATTAGATCAATTATTAATGCAGCAATTGGAGATAAAACAACAATGGAGATAGGTAGCCATTTTTCACTTAGTAAAACATTTATTAATTCCATAATCATAGCCTCACAATATTAAACAATTTAATTAATTTCTGATTTATATTCAATTACTCATTCTTATACATCCAATGCCAAGGTTCATACATAATTCCATCCTTATTATTTTTTGGATAAGATAAATAGAATCCATATTTATTAGCATTTTCAGTTAGCCATTTGAATGTTTTTGTTTTTTCAAATTCAACGGACAACGAATATGAATTATCAGATAAAAAATCGACAGCATTTCCTGAATGATGCTCACTAAAGCCTGGCAAAGTATTTTCAGTTAAAATAATCTCAATTGGAATACCTGTATTTAGTTTTCTATTTATTATTTTTGTCTGCCTATCTACAGTTCTATATGCTGAAGCGACCCTAAACTTAATTGAATCTTTGGCTGCATCTTTTTCCATTTTGATAAATGCGATTGCAGCTAATGAGTCTAATCTTAGACTACTTTGCTGTAATGTATTAATGGTAACCAAGTTGCAAGATTCAAAATGTATTTTCTGATTTGAAGGTTGAGAAACAGAAAACTCTTTAAGAATATTGTCTATTTTTTTTAAATACTGGACTGTGTCAATAGAACAATTTGAAATTAACAGAGAACATATTTGAACAATTATAATTTTTTTCAGCATGTATAAAAATTTAATGGATAGAAAGTAAGGATTCAACATATAATGCAAAAGGCAGACAATTTGAAATAAAAATGTTTAGGAAGGCCATTTAAACTAAATTATCTGCCTTTTTTGGAGGAGGCAAACTTAATTTATTAAGTAAAAAAAACTTTTATACAAAGAACATTAGCAATTTAATTTAAAAAAATTAAAAAATTAAGTCAAATAAAAAAAACTAGACAATAGAGCTATTTTTTAAATTATTAATATATATACCTTTATTTAATTTAAAAAAAATCATAATTTATACGCGCTTAAAGCCGCGATGGTGGAATTGGTAGACACGCTGGTCTTAGGAACCAGTGCTTTCGGGCGTGGGGGTTCGACTCCCTCTCGCGGCACAACAGACTTAATTTTAATTAAGTCAAATTTCTAAGCTCCCAATATAATGTTCACTAGCGAAACAACATCAATAACATTAATAAGCTCATCATTATTTAAATCAGCTTCAATAATTAAATCTGATTCAGCCAATATCATGTTAATCAATAATATGACATCTTGAATGTTAATTGTTTCATCTTGGTTTATATCTCCGTACAAAACATCAATATTTTCATTAATAATAAAATCCCATATTCCCCTACCATAAGTACCAAACCTTGCAGTATGGATTTCAGGTACATATTCAAGTGACCAGTAAGTTTGATCTGGTGCAGATAAACCCATAATGTTAATCCATTCTCCTTGCTCATCAGTATATGCGTAAGGGCCTAATTCTGTTGCCGCAAATATAACTTGATCGGTAAGGGTCCCATCAATTTTAAATACCATTGTATTTGGGAGACCTTGTGAAAAATTTTGAAAGTTCTGACCATGATTATAGGTAATATAAACTGGATTATTTGAGTATCCACTGCCTCCAATTAAAACCTTACCTAATGTTTGATTTGAAGGATAAATGGACGAACCGTAAAAATAATGTGATTCTGGACCGCTAAACCCTAATGAAATTTCCCATGAATTACCATAGTCAGTGCTATGATAAAAAGATCCGTTGTATGTCATGGCATACCAATGAGAATTATCAATTGGAGAGTATGCCATTGATGTAATTGTATTGTTAAATGGGAAAGACATCTCTTCATGCTGTATACTATTACCAGCTTTAGTTAATTTTATTATATGATTCCCACCATTAACACCTCCACCTGCAATATATATTACATTTTCATTTTGAGGATCTTCCATAAGAGGGGGAAGCCACAAATATCCACTCCCTTGAAAATCCCAAGTTATGCCATTTGAATTAGTTGAAGCATTTGGATATAGCAATACAAATCCTGGATACACAGACCATATACTCTCACCTTGATTGGGAGAAACTAGATGGCCATAATCTCCACTTATAACTTGTTCAAAGTCATATATACCCTCTGAAATATTACTTCTTCTTTGGAATCCTTGATCTTGACTTCCTGCATAAACTTTATAGGGAGGATATTTCGCTGTATATGTCGAATAATATTGGCTCACACCTAACCCACTTTCAGATATATT
>Ga0310343_10001246_pt1 | contig 12879 bp, 10 predicted proteins | sample HC15DNA2025_MG_FD_203519 | JGI IMG/M metagenome (GOLD analysis project Ga0310343, IMG submission 203519) | Marine microbial communities from station ALOHA, North Pacific Subtropical Gyre - HC15-DNA-20-25_MG | ecosystem: Environmental > Aquatic > Marine > Oceanic | place: Pacific Ocean: North... | reverse complement strand
CTCGATGCGGCTGATCAGCGCCAGCCGTTGATCGAAGAAGGCGTCGACGCTGCCCGCCCGCTTCAAGCCCTCGGGCAGTTGCTTGAGGTTCATGCCGACGGAGAAGTTCGTCGTGCCCTCGGCGGTTACGACGAACGAGCGGATCGAGTCGTCGGCGGCGATGTCCTCGACCACGTCGCTGAACATGTCGACGTATTCGAGCGTCATGCGGTTGAGCGGATCGTCGTTGGTGGAGACGATCGCGACGCCGTCGTCGCGCTTGGTCAGGATCAGTGCATCGGCCATGGGGCGAGCGTAGATGGCGGCCGCGCTTCGCTTCTCGTCGACGAATCAGCAGGCGTGGTCGGACGACGAGGTGGCGAGCGCCTCGTCGTAGACCGACCAGTCGGTATTCGGCCAGCGATCCTTGGTGCGAGCGAGTGTCAACTCGGTCCAGAACGGGTCGCCGGGTGCGGGGATGCCGAGGCAGGTCCGCTGCTCGACGCTGGCGCTGTCCATCACGAGATGCCATGGCTCGCGGAAGAAGCGAGGCCAGGCCGACCAGCCGATCTGGTCGTTGCCGGCGGCCTTGTAGCTGGCGGTGACGGTGAAGCGATGGGCGTCAGGCAGGGTGAGGTTGGTGCCCCGGTGGAAGACGTCGATGCCGTAGGCGAAGACCGACCCGGCGGGCGCAGCGCCGCTCCGCTCGATTGCTCGCAGTTGCGCTTCGTAGCCGGCTGCCTCACCTGCGAACTGGGGGCGCATCGGGCCAGTGATCGGATCCGACTCTGGCACCGGCACATAGTGGATCGCTCCGTGCTCGTCGGTGACGTCGGTGAGATAGATCATGAAGTTGATCGTCCGATCGACTTCGTCCTCGCCTGGCACCGTCAGCGTGTGGTTCTTGTAGTCGCAGTGAAACGGTTGATCGAAGTCGGTCTGGCCGGTGAACTTGGCCCACGTGTGGCATTGGTACATCCGGACGGCGTCGGTGCCGAGCGCCGCTCGGGCACAGGCGACGAGGGCGGGATGCAGGCCGATCAGGTTGAGTTCGGGGGTGGCGGGGAACGGCAGGTCGGTGGTGTTCGCGAACTGGGCGGCGTAGCGGGTCTTGGCGTTGTAGTTCTCGTGGGCGGCCGGGTCGTCGGGGCGCAGGTGCCCGTACATCTGCTCCATGCCGTCGACACACGGAGCCAGTTCGTCGGCCGTGAAGAACGAATCGAGGATCACGCCGCCGTCACGACGCCAGATGTCGAGTTGCTCGGTCGTGTGACGCACGAACACCAACGTAGTGGCCGCTCGGCGGCGGAACCCAGCGTGACCTGATCAGCCGGCGAGGATCGTTTCGGCGCAGCGACGACCGGAGTACAAGGCTCCCTGGATCGACGAGGTGTCGCGGTGGTCGCCGCAGACGTGGAGTCCGTCGCCCAGCGCTGTCCGCTGTTTCGGGGGAAACGACGGCGGTTGCGACGGCTGGCCGTGCGGGATGGCGTCGGTGCGGAGATGGATCCAGCGGTCGACCTGGACCCCCCAGATGTCGCGGAGTTGCGCCCGGACCGCCGGCTCGGCGTCGGGGTCGAGCATGCCGGGGCAGGCGCCCCCGATCAGCGCCTTACCGGCAGGCGCATACGCCGGTGAGACGTTGCTCATGATCGCAATGTTGCGGGCCGGTCCCTCGCCGTCGAGGACGAGCAGTGGCTCGGTGATCGGTGGGGTGTCGGCGGCGAACCAGACGCAGGTGGCCGGGTTGGAGTCGACCGGCGGCAGGCCGAGCAGCTCCGAAGCGGCGGGTCCCTCGACGGCGACGATCACGTCGGTTGCGGTGATCGTGCCGAGCCCGGTGGTGACCGAGCCGGCACCGACGGCGGTGACGGGGGTGTTGAGGTGGATGGTGTCGGCAGGCAGGCGTGCGGCCAACTGGGCGGGGATCTCGCCCATGCCGTTCGCCGGGATGACGGCCTCGGCGCGGAAGAGTTGCTGCAGCACGACGTCGAACATGCGGTTGGAGGTCGACAGCGTCGGATCGAGTTGGATGCCGCCGACAAAGGGACGGAAGAAGCGGTCGATCATGGCGTCGCTGTAGCCACGAGCCGCCAAGCCCTCGCGAGTCGACGTATCGGGCTGTCGCAACAGCTGAGGGGTGTCGGTACGGCCGAGGCGAATGCGATCCTTCAAGAGCCGGAGCTTGTCGAAGAGGCTGCCGACCGGCGACAGCACCGACGACGGCAGGGTCGTCGGCTTGCGGAGTGGATCGCCGAGCAGTGCGAGCTTCTCGCCGACTCGAACGAGTGCGCCGGGATCGAACGAGCGGAGATCGAGCGCGTCGATGTCGAACTGACGGTCGAGTTCGGGGTAGGCCCGCAGCAAGATCTGGAAACCGCGGTCGAGGATGAAGCCGTCGACGATGTCGCTGCGGACCCGCCCGCCGACGCCGTCTGACGCCTCGAGCACGACCACCGAGCGGCCCGCCTCGTGCAGGATCCGGGCGGCGGCAAGGCCGGCGAGACCGGCACCGACGACGACGACATCGCTGGTCTCGGGAAGGGTCGGCTGATCGGTCACGTCGATCAGGCTAGAAGGTAGCGTCGCGTCGATGGACACCCAGCCAGTGCCTCCGCCACCGCTGCGTAACGCACCACAGCTGATCACCTATGTCGACCGTCTCGCCGGCGATCTCGTCGGCCTCGGTGAGGTCATGCGCGGCCCGTTCGGCGGGGCGTTCGGCGGTACGCATCTGCTGCCGTTCTTCCCGCCGATCGATGGCTCGGATGCGGGTTTCGATCCGATCGATCACACCCAGGTCGACCCCCGGCTCGGGGGCTGGGCCGAGGTCGGTGCCCTCGGGGAGGACTTCGAGATCATGGCCGATCTCATCGTCAACCATGTCTCGTCGGAATCCGAACCGTTCCAGGACTGGCTCGAGAAGGGCGAGGCCTCGAAGTACCACGGCATGTTCCTCACCAGGGACATGATCTTCCCCGGCGGTGCCACCGACGAGGAACTTGCGGCGATCTATCGGCCGCGGCCCTGGCCGCCGTTCACAACCTATGAGGTTGCCGGTGTGCCCACCGAGGTCTGGACCACCTTCACGTCCGAGCAGATCGACATCGACGTCTACCACCCGGCCGGCTGGGCCTATTTGATGACCGTGCTCGATCGGCTGTCGGAGAATGGCGTGAAGCTCGTTCGTCTCGACGCGGTCGGGTACGCCATCAAGGAGCGAGGCACCACGTGCTTCATGCTCCCGGCCTGCTTCGAGTTCATCTCCCAGCTGCGCACGGAGTCGCACAAGCGCGGCATGCACCTGCTGGTCGAGATCCACTCGTACTTCGGGTTCCAGATGGAGGTCGCCTCTCGGGTCGACTTCGTCTACGACTTCGCCCTGCCGCCGCTCATCTTGCATGCGCTTCATGCCTGTGACGCCGAGCCACTCCGACACTGGCTCGGCATCCGCCCGACCAACTGTGTCACCGTGCTCGACACCCACGACGGCATCGGTGTGGTCGATGTCGCGCCTGAGGGCGACAAGCCGGGACTCCTCCAGCCTGCGCAGGTCGACGCGCTCGTCGAGGCGATGCATGACGCGAGCGAGGGTCGCAGCCGCGAGTCCACCGGCGCCGCGGCCTCGAATCTCGACCTTTATCAGGTCAACGGCACCTACTTCGAGGCGCTCGGCAGCGATGATGCCGCCCAGATCATCAGCCGTCTGATCCAGGTCTTCTCGCCCGGTATCCCGCAGATCTACTACGCCGGTCTGCTCGCTGCGCCCAACGACATGGCGTTGTTGCGGCGAACCGGTGTCGGCCGGGACATCAACCGGCCGTATCACTCCTCCGAGTCACTCAAGGGCGAACTCGAACGGCCGGTGGTCCGGTCGCTCCTTCACCTGCTCCGGTGGCGGACATCCGAGTCAGCGCTGTTCGACGGCGCCTTCACGGTCGGCGATACGGCGCCGGAGCGCCTCGTCATGCGGTGGGAGCGGGAAGGGCGGTGGGCAGAACTTCGAGTCGACCTTGCCGACCGGACGTACGAGGTCGATGTCGATGGGGCCGTCGTCAACTCGGTGGGCGATCTGCGCATCGGGTGAGGTCGGTCGGCCCGCGGTTCGGTTCTTCACCGCTGCTGATGCTGCGCTAGCGGTACATCTCATCGACACAGTCGCGGGCGGATCGAACGGCCGTGTGCACGGAACTCCAGTCGTACTCGCGCGTGTAGCTGCAGCCCGCCATGAAGACCCGTGGGCCGATGTTTTTCCCGAGGTCCTGAGAGATGTCGCTGTCGGCGTAATCGGCGAGGTAGGCGGCGCGCACGAATGGCTCGTCGGCCCAGTTCTGGCTGATGTGTTGGACATAGGTCCGGCTCGGGATCCCGTCGAAGAGTGGGTCGAGCTCGGCGAGGACGAGGTCACGAAGCTCGTCGCCAGGATCGACCGCCTGGTAGGGGGCGGACATATCGCCAACGGTGAAGAGGCCCAGGACGCGAGCGGCGTCCGGGTCCTGTCCGTGGGAAGCGTCGTACCAGAGGTGCTGGCCGCCGCGATCGCGCTTGGCGGTGAGCCACACGGGCCAGAACTGCTCAGTGAATTCGATGAAGACCTTCATGCCGGTCCAGATGTCGGCTCGTTCGAGAGCATCAAGATGGCTTGCAGGCAGCCCGGGTTCGAACTCGATGTCACCGTCCTGAAGGACCTTCATCGGCGCCGTGAACACGATGCGATCCGCCACCCACACGGTGTTGTTGGCATCGGTCAGGACAACCTCGTCCCCGCCGTGCTCGATTCGGAGGATCTGGGTGTCGAACACCATGCGATCGGCGATACCGGGAACGATGTACTCGTCGAAGAAGTCGAGCCAGGTCGCGCCGACGAACTTGAGGTCGGGCCACGAGCCGGCTCGCCTGTACGCAACGACCCCGTCCTCCACCACGCCTGCGAGGTCGTCCGGGTCGTAGGCCGCCATGGCTTGGGTGATCTCGACGGTGTCGTCGTTGACGATGCGGGCGAGGGTGGCCTCTTCGACGTGGAGCCACTCGCCGCCCAGGGGGATAGGGAAGTCGACGAAGTTGTTCGTGCGTTTGATCCGGCCCCCGTGGGTTGAGGCGGCCTCGAGCATCTGGAAGTCGACGCCGCGTTGGGCGAGAAGGTGAGCGGTCGCCATCCCGGCGGCACCGGCGCCAACGATGATCACTCGTTCACCACCGGTTGCGATTTCGTCCGTGAACCATTCGCCGCACCCCGTTGCCATTCCTCCGACGCCAAGGAGGCCGGCTACAGCGAGGAAGTCTCGGCGGGAGATCGTCATGTGCACAGTCTTGCATCGATGGGTTCGGCGGGGTCGGGCGACCTAGGGTGCCGCCATGCACACCGGTCGAGGCGATGCCGCGCAGCGGGCGAAAACCAGAGCCCGCATCCCGGTGGCGGTCGACGCGTCCGATGCGTCGTGCGGTTTCTGTGTCGGTCCGGATTTCGAGCGGTTCAGCCAGGTCGACGATGTGTTCAGCCGGTCTCGGTACGACCCCGATGTCCACACCGACAAGGCTGAGACGTTCTACGCCACCTACCGCCGACCCCTCGCCGACTGGCGAGCAGCGAAGGGGTATCAGCAGAACGACTATGCGTTCCGCAACGCGACCTGGCACGTCGCCGACGTGTTCGCCGAGATGTACGAGACCGACGATCGTCGCGACGGCTTCCTCGGTCCGCTCTCGATGTTGCGGGACGGGGCAGCCGAGCAGGTCGATCTCGGCTCGCCTAAGCAGGCAGCGGCCCGCATCAAGCATGCGGCGCATGCCGCCGGTGCCGATCTAGTCGGTATCGCCGCCTATGACGATCGCTGGACCTACACCGAACGCTTTTCCGTCCAGGCCGGCGGCCCCAAGCCCAACGATCTTCCCGACGGGCTCGACCAGGTGATCGTGATCGGACAGGCGATGGACTCGACGCTCATCGAAACGGCGCCATCGGCCCTATCGGGTGCCGCCACGGGGATGGGGTACAGCCAGGACGCGGTCGTCTTGCTTACCGTGGCCCAATATCTCCGCAACCTCGGGTACCGGGCGGTGCCGTCGATGAACGACACGGCCCTCGCCGTGCCGTACGCGGTTCAGGCCGGGCTCGGCGAGTACGGCAAGCACGGCCTTGTCATCACCCCGGAGTTCGGTACCAGCGTGCGTTTCGGAAAGATCTTCACCGATGCGCCCCTCGCCCATGATCGGCCGATCTCGTTCGGGGTGCGCGAGATGTGTGAGATCTGCAACGCCTGCTCCAAAGGCTGCCCGTCGAAAGCAATCCCTGACGGACCACCGACCACCGAACGGCACAACCGTTCGAACCTTGTCGGCGTGAAGAAGTGGACCATCGATGGTGAGCGGTGCTTCGCCTATTGGACGCGGATCAACAGCGATTGCTCGATCTGTGTGCGGGTGTGCCCGTTCACCCGCGACTACACCCGTCGTCGTAACCGGGCGTGGCTGCGTCTTGCCGGATCACGGCTGCGTCGGTTGGCGTTGTGGCTCGATCGTCGGGAAGGACGCGGTGCCCGCCGGCAGAGCGACGAGTGGTGGCCCGACGCCTGAGTTTCGGCGTGGTCAGTCGACGAGGCCGTCGACCAGCACGTTGGCCCGTTCACGATGCATCTCGGTGGCGCGGCCGTAGATCGATTCGGAGTGGTACGGCCGGTTCATGCGGTACGGGTCGTGCACATAGGTCGGGAGCCCGATGTAGCGGGTGGTGTCGCCGATGATTCGGGTGACCCGGTGCATCGAGAAGCGTCCGGCGAAGAGTTGGAGATCGCCGGGTTGGAGATCGAGTTCGTGCACGCCGTCGCGGCCCCCGTCGAGGATGTGCTGGATGTGCTCGTAGTTCTCGGCGTCGGGCGTGCGGATGTTCGGGACATACTCGAACACGCCGCCTTCGTCGGCCATCTGGACCAGGATCGAGACGGTGAACTCATTGCCGTCGAAGTGCCACGGCAGATAGTGGGTGGGCTCCATGACGCCGTAGGGGTTGCGGCCGAGTGGGTCGGCCCAGCGGTAGATCGGCTGCGGGGTGCCGAGGCACTCCCAGACGAAGTGCACGAGCACGTCGGCGTCGTAGATCTTGCGGAGCAGCGACTGCTCGGTGAGGAGGTCGGAGTTGATGAAGCCGCTCTGACGGTGCTGGAACGTGCGACGCGGATGATGCTCCGGGAACGATTCGTCGTCGGGCGAGAAGTAGGGGTTGTGATCCTGCACCGACCAGAAGGTCTGGTCGTGCAGCGAGGCTGCTTCGGCGGCCATGGTTTCGATCGCTTCGGGCCGCACGAAGTCGCGCACCCGGAAGCAGCCGGTGTCGAGCATCGCCTCGCGGGCCTCGGTGACGAGTTCCGTGCGTGCGGGATCACCGATGGCGTGGATCGGGTAGCGGTCGAGATCGAGGATCTCGTTCAGGTTGATCTCGGTGGCGGCAAAGGCGGTCGGCTGCATCCTCTGGACCTTGTCTGATGGTTCCTGGACGTTTGTCCAGTACGTAAGGCTACCGACTCCTGAACGATTGTCCAGGATCTGTTCTGCGACTCGGCCGGTTCTGTTGAAGCCGGGTCGTGGCGCGACGATGGTCGGATGGACCCCCGCCATGCCGCCTCGTTTCCCGAGGGCTTCTTTACTCGAGGCGACGAGACCGACGACGCCGACTTCTATGCGTTCGATCGTTTCGTGACGCACATCGACGATGGTGCGATCGGCGCCATCGGTGAGCTGTACGAGGAGCTCCAGTTCGCTGGTCCCGGCTTCGGGCCGGTGCTCGACATCTGCTCGTCGTGGATTTCGCATTTTTCGACCAAGCCCGATCGGCTTGTCGTCACCGGCATGAACGCGAACGAGTTGGCGGCCAACGAGATGGCCGACGAGTGGCATGTCCAGGATCTCAACATCGACCCGGCATTGCCCTATGACGATGCAGCATTCGCAGCGGTGACCTGTGCCGTATCGGTCGACTACCTCACCCGACCGCTCGACGTCTTTGCCGAGGTTGCTCGTGTGCTGCAACCGGGCGGAGTGTTCGTGTGTACGTTCTCGAATCGCTGCTTCCCGACGAAGGCGATCCGGGGTTGGCTCGCGAACGACGATGCCACCCGGATGCGCATCGTCGGGGCCTACTTCGATTTCACCGAAGGATTCGGGGAGCCGACCCTGCAGCACCGCAATCCGGGCGCTCGCACCGACCCGCTCTACGCGGTCTGGGCGTGCAGGCTCGGCTGAACCCCTTCACTCGTCTCGCTCACGGTCGATCACCGGCTCGAGGATGTAGAAGAAGGGATTGGTCTCGTCGGGGTTGGTGCCGGCCGTGATCATCGAGAGGCGCAGCATGCGGCGGTGCATGAGCCGGACGAGTTCGTTGTCGTCAGCCGGGTCGTCGGTGTCGATACGGGCCTGAACTGCGGCGTCCGCCGCAGCGAGATCGTCGAACGAGTCGCCGAGGAACGCCTCGATGTCAGTGCGCGAGACCGTCTCGAACCAGTTGCGGTAGCGCGTGTAGTTGAGAAGGAAGTCGGGGATGGCGCCGAGCAGGTCGCGCTCCCAGTCCGCGAAGGCAGTCGAGGTCGGCAGTCGTCCGATGTCGGCGATCAGCTTCCGCAGGCCAGATGCCTCAAGCGAGTCGGGGGTCGGGTCGGGGAGCGTGAGGTCGTGATCCAGTTCGAGGCCGTGGAGTTCGGCGATCGCCTCATACGCCCGCCGGGTGATGCTCGCCTTCTCGAGCATGCCTTCGATCCAATTCCCACCCCGGATCTCCGGCATCATGAAGAACGTCGCCCCGATGACGGCGAGCTGCAGGAACGCAACGGTGTAGTAGCCGACGACCCGGCGATCGATCGGTGTTCCGGTGACCCGCTCGTACTCGCGGTAGAGCGCAGAGATGTCGCCCATGTTCTCGTAGGGGTGACGACCTCGGAAGCACGCGAGATCCCAGTGGGTGTCGCCGACGTTGGCGATCTCGAAGTCGAGCAGGGCGACCACGTCGGTGCCACGCGACATGAACTGGCCGGCGTCGCCGCACAAGAAGCGCACATCGTGGCGGTCGGTCGGCGCGTTGCGACGAAGCCACATCTGCAGGAAGGACAAGGACGGATCGATGTTGCCCGCCATCTCGCCCATGGCGTACATGCGGTCCACGGCGTGCAAGGCGATGTCGCGTGGCTCGCTCGGTGGGTTGGCGAGCTGCTTCACATCGGCGAACTCACTCACTGGTACGGCATGCACCGCAGCGAGGTGGGTCATGTAGCCGAGCGTGGCCTGCCACCGTTCGGGATCCATCTCTGACGGCGTGTCCATAGCCGTGTGGAGCATCCCGGGAGCACGATCTTCGGTCTCGACCCAGTCCATGACGAAGGCGACCGGCTCGTCCATCCAGCCGTGGATGTGGGGGACGAGGATGCCGTTGCGTTCGAGGATCTGCATGCACGCCATCTCGAAGCGCAGTGCGTCGACCGGCGCGATCGGGCGATTGCCGCGCACGAGTACGGCACCGGTCTCGCCGCCGCTCGTGTACGAGACCTTCCACTGTGGGCGCCAGCGTTCGAGCCGCTCCATGGCGACGACCTCGCCGCCCAGGTGTTCGGCGACCCACGCCTCGATGCCGGCGCGGCACTGCGCCTCGAACGCTTCGTGGTCGATCGTGTCCTGCGCCCCCGTCATGGCGTGATCGTAGGCCTGGCGGATACCCGGTCTCCCAAACGACGACCTCGGCTGGAGGCGGTCAGGCGTCGCGGTCGTTGAGAACGACGAGGCGATCGCCGGGCTGCGGATCGCCCGCGACATCGGGGCGGAGGTGGCGTCCGTTGCGCACGACCGAGACGAGCGACGCGTTGTCGGGCATCACCGGAAGATCGTTCGGTGTCGCGCACTCGATCTCCACGAGTTCGAGTCCGCTGCCCGCTTCGAGGAGTTCGTCGAGTACGCCGATCGCCCCGGGAGACTTCGTTGCGATGCCGAGCATCCGCCCGACGGCGGCGGTCGCGTCGATGACCTCGTCGGCACCCCCTTGGCGAAGGAGGTGGAGGTTTTCCTGATCGCGGCCGCCGGCGACGATGTGGGCGGTGGTGTTGATCTCGCGAACCGTGAGGGTGGCGAGCACGGCGGTGTCGTCGCGGTTGGGAGCGATGATCACGGCCTTCGCCTGGCGGACGGCGGCCTGATCGAGCACGGCGCTGTTCGTGGCGTTGCCCTGGATGGCGACGAAGCCTTGGTTCGCAGCCCCGGCGACGGCCGAGGCGTCGATGTCGACAGCGACGATCCTGTCTGGTTCCACCCCGCGGCGGACGAGGTCGGCGGCGGCAGATGCCCCGGTCGAACCAAAACCGAGAATGACGTAGTGATCTCGCACGCGGCGCCTCCAGCGTCGGATGAGAAGAAGTTGTCGGGATCGATCCGTGAGCACCTCGACGGTGGTGCCGACCACGAGGATCAGGAAAACGATCCGAGCAGGGGTGATGAGGGCGATTGTGGCCAGACGGGCCCCGTCCGACACGGCGGTGATGTCGCCGTAGCCGGTTGTCGTGACGGTTACCGACGCGTAGTAGAGCGAGTCGAGGAATCCGATCTGGTCGCCCGTGTCGTCGACGTAGCCATCTCGGCCGAGCAGCACGATGAGCGCAACGAAAACCACCAGTGACACGGCGAAACCAACGCGTCGGCCGACCTCGCGCAGAGGCGAGCTTGCCGCACGTGGGAGTTGGACTTCGCCGAGGTGCGTCGAGTGCCGTCCGTTCGCCACGATCGTCGACTCTAGATCGTCAGCCTCGAGTGGCGAGGGGCAAGGGTGAACCGGCGCCGAGTTGCGGTCGCCTCAGTTCCCGATGACGGTCTTCGGGGTATCGAGATCCATCGGGTACATCGGCCGACGAATGCGTTCGAACTCGACCACCGAGTAGTCCTCGCTGCACACACCTGGGCCGGCCACACCGATGATCTCCTGAGCGATCGGCTCGAAGACGGCACGGAAATGCTGACGGGACTTGATGAGCAGGACGCGATGTTCGGTCGGGTCGATGCCGAGCACGTCGTAGAAGTCGACGTCGAACGGTTCGAGCGGGTTGGTGCAGACGATCACGAGGGCGGGACCGACGTCGAGCACGGCGGTGGGGCCGAGGTTCATCGCCATGCCGGTCATCATCGGCCCGGTGACCTTGTAGCGGCCGTCGGAAACGGCGGTGACCGTTCCGGTCAGGGACATCGGTTGGCCCGTGAGTCCCCGAGCGGGCATATCGACCTTGCCGCCAACCTCGAGCGTGATCGTTGCCCCGACCCCGGCGTCGATCAGGATCGCCGCTGCTTCCGGATCGCAGTACGGCCCGGCGACGATGTCGTCGAGACCCTGATCCAGGCACTCACCGAGCACGGCCATCACGTCGGTCACGCCGCCGGCACCACAGTTGTCGCCGTGGTCGTGCAGCACCACGGGGCCCGCCGATACCGAGGTCGCTCGAGCGATCGACGCTGTCATCGGCTCGAAGTCGTGGATGAAATCGGCGCGACGCTCCCAGGCGAGATCGAGCAGTTCGTCGCGGAGGGCGTCGCCTGCGGCCTTGTCGCCGTCGGACACGACGATGACGCTGAGCCCAGTGTGGGGGATGTCTGACAGCGGGAAACCACCGAAAACCGAGGCCGTCAGCACCTCACCGCCAGCCTCTGCGGCGATCGCCCGATCCATGATGTCCTTCATCGGCTGATGCAACGGTGTCTGGTTCAACATGTTCGTCATCAGTGGCAGCACCCCCCACGAGATGACCGGTTCGACCTCACCGGCAAGCGCTCGCAGGAGCGTGCCCCCGGCGCGTTGCGCGGTCTCGTAGGTATCGATGTGCGGGTAGGTGCGGAAGCCGGTCACCACCGTGGCGTTTCCGCAGAGTTCCGGCGACATGCCGAGGTGGAAGTCGAGGGCCACGGCGATCGGGATGTCGGGATCGATGGCGCGGATGCGACGCAGCAACTCGCCCTCGGCATCGTCGTGACTGTCGGTGACCATTGCGCCGTGGAGGCTGAGGAACACGGCGTCTGCACCGGCTGCAACGGCGTCGGTGATGCGCCCGGCCATCGTTTCGTAGCTCTCGTCGGTTACTCGCCCTGACGGAACGGCACTTGCGACGAGCGGTACGACGAGTTCGGCGTCGTGGCCGTCGAGAATGTCGAGGTAGCCGCCGATCGGGGTCCGGGTGCCTGCCATTCTGGCGATTGCCTCCGGCCCGTGGAGCAGACCCGACTCATCGTCGGATCGTCCGAAGCGGCCCAGCGTGGTGGGCTGTGGCGAGAAGGTGTTGGTCTCGTGAGAGAGCCCGGCAAGGACGAATCGCTGCATGCCGAACGGTAGCGCTCGACCGCGATCGGCGCCCGCCCCGTCGTGCGTAGGTCAGCGTCGATGGTCGGCGAGGCAGACGGCTTCCCACTCGGTGAGGAAACCCATGATCTCGAGCGAGTCTCGGAGCCGAGGTGATGGTCGCAGTGCCTCGGTGCGGCCTTCGGTCACGCATCGCTCAACGAGTCGAATCTGGTGATCGAAGGCATCGCCATCACTCGTGACGTTGATCGATTCGACATCGCCGTCATACGGCAGCCACTCGATCACGTTGTCGCCAGCGGTTGAGAGCCACGGGTTCGTTGCGAAGCGCACCTCGCCCGTGGTGGTCAGTACCCCGACGTTGAACGCCATCCCGTAGTCGTCGGTCGAGGCGACGGTCGCCGTGACCCCGTTGGCGAATCGGACCGATGCCGTTGCCGAGCCGACCGTTTCGTCCGGCGTGAGCGTGCCGTGACCGGCAAGTTCGCGTCGCCCGAAAACGTCGTCACCGAAGGCGGACTGGATGATGAGGTGCAGCAGCGAGACCGGATAGCAGCCGAGGTTGTAGATCGTGCCTCGACCGAGTGGGTTGA
>Ga0310343_10001245_pt1 | contig 12880 bp, 10 predicted proteins | sample HC15DNA2025_MG_FD_203519 | JGI IMG/M metagenome (GOLD analysis project Ga0310343, IMG submission 203519) | Marine microbial communities from station ALOHA, North Pacific Subtropical Gyre - HC15-DNA-20-25_MG | ecosystem: Environmental > Aquatic > Marine > Oceanic | place: Pacific Ocean: North... | reverse complement strand
TCGAACCGGGCGTCGGTGGAGATCCCGACAAAGGCGACGGCGCCGTCGAATGCCTGGAAGACCGCCTCGAACTCCGGCATTTCGGTCACGCATGGCGCGCAGGTGCGAGAAAAGAAATTCACGACTAATGGCGTGCCGGCGTAGGTGGCGAAGTTCGACGTGGATCCGTCGAAGGTTGTGAAGTCGATGTCGACGTCGGACCCGATCGCGTCGGTGTTTTGGAGGTCTTCGAGCGGTATCGGGTCGTTGGTGAGCCGGGCGACGTCGTCGTCACCGCCACAGGCACCCAGGAGCGCCGTCAAGCCGACGACGCCAACGATGATGTGGCGACGGATCGGACGAAAGGCGGGGGAATCAGACACGGCAGGCTCCGCGGAAAACGCTAGCGGGCGTCACCATGAGCGAGGGCGTCGGGGGGAGCGTGCCCCAGCACGGCAAAAGCGACGAGATGGCGACACCCGGCATCGGCTGCCGAGTGTCGCCATCTTCGTTCCCGGACCCACCGCCCGTCCCGGCTACGGCCGGAGCTCGATCGACGTCACCCGGGCCGTGGGGGACGCCGGGCCGGGCGGTGGGGGGATCGTGGGGTGGCGGGGTCCGGGGGACGACCCCGCCACCGGGTTTGGGAGGGACTCAGGCGGACCGCTTCTGGGCGGTGGCCTGCAGATGCACCGGAATCGGCACGACCGGCATCTGGTCCTCCGGACGGGCGACCTTCGGGGGTCGACCCCGTCGGCGCTTCACCGTCAGCATCTTGCCGTTGATGAAGAGTTGCCCACCCCACACGCCGAACAACTCGCGCCGGTCGAGCGCTGCTTCGAGACACTCGGCCAACACCGAACAGTCGGCGCACACGCGTTTGGCTGCGGCGATATCGCCGATGTCCTCGCTGAAGAAGAGATCCGCAGCGTTCGGCACGGCACGGCACGCCGCGATGTCCTCCCAGGGGAGGTCGGCGACGCTGATGGTGGTGTGAATGGTGGTGTCGACGAGGGTTTGCATGACCTCGTCTCCTCTCTTGACGTGGGTGGTGTTCGTTGGGTGGTGGTGGGTTGGTCGGCGGAACGGGGACGAAAAGCAGAAAGACCGCCAGGTTGCTGGCGGCCTCGGTGCGTTTCCCCTGTTGTGGGTGGCTGGGATCAGCCAGGGGGTGCTCCGGTGGGCCGCTGGTCGGCATACGGCTTCGTCACGAAGAGGAAGGATCCGAGCCAGACGCCGCCGTACGAACGCGCGTTCACGTGCGCGCATGCGTCGGCCATGGTGGCGACGTGATGCTCGTGGCACGTGATCTGGTTCATCGGGACGGCTCCTTGGGTGAGGCCATGCGTGACCGGGCGTTCCGGCGACGACAACGATGGCGGACCGTTTGCGAATCGTCAACCGAATTACGGCCGGAATCTTCCGAAATTGCTACGGTCCACCCCGTGTCGGAGCCGGGAGCCGCTGAAATCACGCCGAAACCGGCCACAGGACGGATTTTCGAGAACACCCGCCGGATTCGACTCGCCGAGGTCGACCCGACCGGCCGCTGCCGCCTCGACGCCACCGTGCGCCACCTTCAGGATGTGGCTCGGGACGATTCCACCGACTCTGGGCTGACCGATCCGATGACGTGGGTGGTTCGCCGCACGATGCTTGACGTCCACCGGGCACCGGTCTTCCAGGAACAGATCACGTTGGCAACCTGGTGCAGCGGCCATGGAGGGCGGTGGGCCGAACGTCGCACCGAGATCCGTGGCGACGAGGGTGCTCATGTCGAGGCGGTGACGATCTGGATCTATGTCGATGGCGAGACGGGTGCGCCCCGCAAGCTCAACGACGATTTCTTTGACATCTACGGTTCGGCCACGGAGCGCAAGGTGTCGGCCCGTCTCCAACTCCCGAACCGGGCCCCCGACCATGCGTCCGAACGTGCGTGGCCGATCCGGTTCGTCGATCTCGACGTGCTCGGCCATGTCAATAATGCGGCCCAGTGGGCGCCGGTCGAGGAGGTTGCCCATCGCACCGGCATGGAGCTCGAAGGGGTCCGGGCGCAGCTTGAGCACGGGGGCGAGACCCCGCCGGGTTCGGCCACCATCCTCTGGGTGGGGGATGCCGGCGGGTTCCGTACCTGGCTCACCACCGAGGCGGGCACGGGGAGTGTGGCCGAGGTGCGGCCGTTGTGAGTCGCTGATCAGCCGGCGTCGGTGAGTTCAAAGTAGAGCAGGCCGTCGTCGTCTCGGTGGGTGACTGCCTCTCCGGCCAACCGGAGGTGCTCTAGGTGAGCGAACGTCTCGCTCGCCGCCATGTCGCCCCACGAGCGTTCGCGGAACAGCACCTTCATCCACTCGGTCACCGGTGCATCGCCGGTACCCCTCGCCGCATCGCGCAGCAGCTGCAGGCGATCGTGGTGGTGCTCCTTGATGAAGCCGCAGCGGCCCTGGCAGTCCTCGAAGGGATGACCATGAGCTGGCAGCACGGTGGTGAGGCCCTCGAGCGCTGCAACCCGGTCGAGCGAAGCAAAGAAGGTCGCCAGCGGGTCGTCGACGGCGGTCGAGCCGGCGATGTGGGGAGTGATCGTCGGCAGGACATGGTCGCCCGACAGCAGCACACCATTGGTCGGGTCCCACAGGCAGAGGTGGTCGATGGTGTGACCGGGGGTGTGCATGGCAAACCACTCACGGCCGGCGAAGTGCAGCGGCTCGCCGTCGACGACCCGGATCGTGGCCTCCGGCGACAGGAACCGCTGTCCGCCTGCGTCGGCCTGGATCATTCGAATGATGGCGTGGTCGGGTGGCGGCTCTCGGCGGGTGCCCCACGGCGTTTCGCCGAATTGTTTGAAGCGTTCCTTCCAGAGGTCGACGATCTCCGCTTCGGTCATGTCCGCGATCAATGGCTCCAGATCGTCGTTGGCTTCGGCGGTGAACGAGGTGAACGCTTCGTGGGTCAAGACGTCGGCGCCGGCGACCTCTCGCAGTTGGGCGCTGCCACCGAAGTGGTCGGGGTGGGAGTGGGTGACGACGACCGTGTGCACTCGCTCGACCGGAATCTCGGCCTGCTTCAGCCGGGCCATGAGCGCGTTCCACGACTCGGGGCCGGGGAGTCCGGGGTCGACGAGGGCGACACCGTCACCGTCGACGAGGGCGTAGCAGTTGACGTGACCGAGGCCGGGCAACGAGATCGGCAGCTGCATCCGCAGGACGCCATCCGCGACCTCCGTGACCTCCTCGGACGCGGGCTCTTGTTCCTGCTTCGTGTAGGTGGGGGAGCTCACGCTCTGCAGGCTAGGAGGAAGTGTCGCGGGAAACGAAAAGCGCCTGCCGGTAGTGGCGCAGCTCTTCGAGGCTCTCGCGGATGTCATCGAGAGCGCGGTGGCCGCCAGCTTTTTTCGGTGCCGTCTTGAGAGCGTCAGGGTTCCAACGGCGAGCGAGTTCTTTCAGCGTGGAGACGTCGATCGAGCGGTAGTGGAGGAACTCCTCGACCTCGGGCAGATGGGCGGCGAGGAAGCGACGATCGGTACCGATCGAGTTGCCGCACAGCGGCACGGTTCGGGCCTCGGGGATGTGCTCCTGCAGGAAGGCGAGCGTCTGCGCACCGGCCTCCTCGAGACTGATCGTCGATGCGGTGATCTGGTCGAGCAGGCCACTGCGGGTGTGCATGTTGGTGACGAAGTCGTCCATCTCCGCCAGCTGCTCTGGCGTGGCGTGGACGATCAGGTCGGGTCCCTCGGCGATCAACTCGAGATCGTCGTCGGTGAGCAGCGTGGCGATCTCGACGATCACGTGCCGGTCGGGTTCGAGTCCCGTCATCTCCAGGTCCATCCAGGCGAGCATCGTGTCAGGGTAGACGGCTGCGTCCGCTAGCTTCGCAACGTGCTTGATCTCCCTGTCCTCCGCCTCGATCCCGACCTGCCGCTCCCGGCCTACGCCCGAGCGGGTGACGCCGGTATCGACCTGGTCGCCCGAGAGGACGTCACCCTTGCTCCCGCCGGCGGTCGTGCCCTCGTCGCCACCGGCATCGCGATCGCGCTTCCGGAGGGCTACGCAGGCCTGGTCCAGCCGCGGAGCGGTCTTGCGTTCAAGCACGGGGTCACCGTCTTGAACACCCCGGGCCTGATCGACTCCGGTTACCGGGGTGAGCTGAAGGTGTGCCTGATCAACCACGACCCGACCGAACCGTTCGAGGTCACCCGTGGTGAGCGCATTGCCCAGCTCGTCGTGCAGGCGGTCGAGCACGTCACGTTCGTCGAGGTCGACACGCTCGACGACAGCGAGCGGGGCGACAAGGGCTTCGGGTCGAGCGGTCGCTGAGTCAGTCGACCGGCGCCGGCGCCTTCCGCAGCCGTAACCAGCCTCGATCGGAGTCGAGGTCGTAGGTGTCGATCAGCGGCGAACACACCTCGTGGAAGCGGGCGAGCGCGTCGCCGCGCAACGCCTCGGTTCGGTCGGCTGCGATCTCGACCTCGAGGTGGCCGTCGTCGAACCGGAAGGTCGCGACGAGCTCGGTATCACCGTCCGCGTTGGATCCATCGAGCAGCAGGATCACCGCTTCGTCGACGGCGAGTCTCAGTTCGTCGATTTCGGCGAACGAGAGTCCTTGCCGCATCCCGAGCGCGGCGCCACCGACCCGCACGATGCGCCCGTATTCCGGGCGGGCGGGGATGCGGAGGAGGACCTCGTCGGTCGGGTCGGACACGGGTGGCAGTCTCGCACGAAGACGCCCGTCGGGGCATGCGCCGATACCGTGCGGCCATGACCGTGCTTGTCGATGCGGCCGTGTGGAAGTGGCAGGGCGCTCGTTGGGCCCATCTCGTGAGCGACGAGTCGTTCGACGAGCTCCACGGGTTCGCGCAACGCATTGGCAAGCGTCGGCTCGGCTTTCAGGGCGACCACTACGACGTCGAAGAGGTCGATCGGCATCGCGCGATCGCACTCGGTGCGGAAGCGGTCGACAGTCGAGAACTCGTCCGCCGGATCCGCGAGGCCGGCCTGCGCCGTCGCGGCGACAAGCCGTCGTGGCAACGGGTCGCCTACGCCCCGAGTGGACGCACGCTCGATCTCGGCAGCCGTCTCGTAGCGTTCGGCGATCCGGGGATGCGGCTCCGGGCGATGCTGCCCTTCGTCCGTTCGCTCGACCAGGCGAGCCGCTCGGGTCTCTATGTCGACGATGAGTACCTCGTGCTGCTGTTCGACTGGGTCGGGCCCGAAGCCGTCGTCGAACTCGAGGGCATCGACCGAGTCTGGGCGGGTGAACCGCGGGCCGACGGCGAGCGGAGCCTGGAGCTTTTCGTTCGGCGGTGATTCTCGATCCGACCGACGACGGCTACCGTCGCCGCATGATCGGCAAGCTCCAGAAGAAGCTCCCCATCGTCACCGAAGATCCCGTCGAGCTGTCGAGCCGCGTGATCGACGCCGGTGTCCACGATGAGCAGGTCAACCGCGTGACACAGACCCTGAGCGTTCTCGATGACGATCTTTCGATCGTCGAGTCGTTCAGCAACATCATCTCGTTCCGCACCGATGAGGGCTTGGTGTGTTTCGACTCGTCCGGCCAGATCACCGCCGGCCGCACGATGGAGGCGTTGCGAGGCTGGACCGACGATCCCATCCACACCTTGATCTACACGCACGGCCACGTCGACCATGTCGGCGGCAGCGGGGCGATGGCGGCCGATGCAGCCGATCGCGGCCATGAGCCGATCCGGGTTGTCGGGCATCACTGTGTCGCCGACCGGTTCCGTCGCTACGAACTCACGAACGGCTACAACACCGACATCAACATGCGGCAGTTCGGCGGTGTCGGCGGGGTAAAGGACATGGCGCTTGGCGATGTGCCGCGGTTCTTGCCCGACGACGTGTTGTGGCCTGATCTGGAGGTCGGGTCGAGCCACACGCTCGGCGTCGGCGGTCGTGAGTTCGAGATGCGCCATGCGAAGGGCGAGACTGACGATCACCTCTGGACCTGGGTGCCCGACCACCGGGCGCTGTGTGTCGGTGACCTCGTCACCTGGGTGTTTCCCAACTGCGGCAACCCGCAGAAGGTTCAGCGCTATCCGTTGGAGTGGGCCCAGGCGCTGCGGGAGATGATGACCTACGAGGCCGAATGGCTGCTCCCGGCGCACGGACTCGTCGTTCGCGGCGCTGATCGGGTCGCGACTGTGCTTGGCGATCTCGCCAGTGCGCTCGAACTGCTCACCGAGGAGACACTCGCAATGATGAACGCAGGCGAGTCGCTTGACGCGATCGTCCACCAGGTCACCGTGCCGGACGACCTCCTCGTGAAGCCGTGGATGCAGCCGGTGTACGACGAGCCCGAGTTCGTCGTCCGCAATCTGTGGCGGCTGTACGGCGGCTGGTGGGACAAGAATCCGGCCCACCTCAAGCCGGCCCCCGAAACCGTGTTTGCCGCGGAGATGGCTGCGTTGGCGGGCGGCGCCGACGCCCTCACGGCGCGCGCGACCGAGCTCGCCGCCGCTGGCGACCTTCGGCTTGCCTGTCAGGTGGTGGAGCTTGCCGTTCAGGCCGACCCGGAGTCGACCACTGCGCATGGTGCCCGTGCCGAGATCTACCAGCAGCGGCGTAACGAGGAGTTCAGCCTCATGAGCAAGGGGATTTTCGCCGCGGCCGCTCGCGAGAGCCGCGCCATCGCCGACCAGTGATGGAACGCGCCTGCGTCGTCGCAGGTCGTCTGCGCGGGCGCCGCCGATAGCCTGTGTGGCCGTGGCGCTCTATGTGCAGAAGTTCGGCGGGACCTCCGTCGGCACCCCAGACCGAATCCGCGAAGTCGCCGACCACGCGGCCCGTTGTGTGAAGCGCGGCGATCAGGTCGTGCTGGTCGTGTCGGCCATGGGCAAGGAGACCGACGAACTCCTTCGCCTTGCCGACGACGTGAGCACGTCGAAGCCCGGTCGTGAAATGGACATGCTCATCACCGGTGGTGAACGCAAAGCCTGCGCGCTCGTGGCGATGGCGCTCACCGACCTGGGTATTGAGAGTGAGTCGTTCACCGGCAGCCAGGCCGGGTTTTTGACCGATACGACGCATCGCAACGCCAAGATTCTCGAGGTCAACCCTCGGCGCATCGCCGACGCCGTGGCGGCCGGTAAGGTTCCGGTCGTCGGTGGTAGTCAAGGCGTGTCGACCGATTACGATGTCACCTTCTTCGGTCGGGGCGGCTCCGACACCACGGCTGTCGCCCTCGCCCATGCGCTCGATGCCGATGCCTGCGAGCTCTACACCGATGTCCCTGGTGTCTTCACCACTGATCCGCGGCTGGTCCCCGAAGCCCGCAAGATGGATCACATCTCGTTCGACGAACTGCTCGAGATGACCGCCACCGGCTGCCCAAAGCCGGCCATGCGGTCGGTCGAGCTCGCCCGAAGCTACGGCGTGAAACTCCACGTCCGCAGCGCCTTCAGTTGGGTGCCCGGTACCTGGGTGTCCGAGGAGCCTTCCATGGAAAACGCCATCATCTCCGCCGTTACCCACGACACCTCCGAGGCCAAGATGACGGTCTCGGGTGTGCCGGATCAGCCGGGTGTAGCCGCCAAGCTGTTCCGCTCGCTGGCCGACGCCGATGTCAACGTCGACATGATCGTGCAGAACGTCTCCGATGCCGGCGCGACCGACATCAGCTTCACCTTGCCGCACGAGCAGGTGTCGGCTGCGACCGCGACCGTCGACGCGTTGGTGGCCGAGATCGGCGCAAAGGGCGTCGTGACCGATACCGGGATCGGGCGAGTGAGCCTCACCGGCGCCGGCATGCAGACCAATCCCGGCGTGGCGGCCACGATGTTCGAGACCTTGTCGACCAGCGGCATCAACATCGAGATGATCTCCACCTCGGCGATTCGTATCTCGTGTGTCGTTCGAGAGGATCAGGCCGAGCAGGCCGTCACCGTGTTGCACGCAGCGTTCGAACTCGACAAGGCACCGGCTAACCGGTCCGATATCTGACCCAGCGGAACTCCCTCTCGTTGCTGGCGCGAGAGGACTCACGTTTCCATCGGCTGCGAGTCAGATGGTGCGGGCGCTGTGTGCGAAACTTCTGCGATGGATCTCGGTTCGCTCCTCGACCCCGCGTCGACGGCGGTGCTCACCATGGAGCTGCAGCGGGGTGTAGTCGGTGACCTCGCAGCCCTTCCGCATCTCCGAGATGCCGCCGCACTCGTTTCGATGCCGGCCAACGCCGGTCGGATCTGTGCCTCGGCCCGCACCGCCGGCGCCACCGTCGTGCACTGCACGGCTGAGTTCCGCCCGGACCGCAAGGGATCTGCGACCAACGCCCGGATCCTGGGCGCCTCCCAGAAGCTCAACGGCGATCGGCTCGATAGCGGGCAGCCCGGCACCGAGCTGATCCCGGAATTGGGAGCCGATGCCGGCGATCTCGTCGTCGCCCGCACCCACGGGCTCACCCCTTTCGTTGCGAGCGAGCTCGATCAGCTTCTGCGCAACTGCGGAATCCGGACGGTCGTGGCCGTCGGCAACTCGATCAATATCGGGATTCTCGGGCTCGTGCTCGCAGCGGTCGACCTCGGATATCAGGTCGTCGTGCCGAGTGACGCAGTGGTGGGTGTGCCGGTCGAGTACGGCGAGTCGGTGATGGAAAACACGATCTCGCTGCTCGCAACGGTCGTGCCGACCGACGACGTGGTCGACGCCTGGTCCTGACGTGACGCCTCCGCCGGGCCGGCACCGTCTTGGTGCTGCCTAGGACGCCGTCACGGTCTCGGTGTCGACACCGGCGCGCATGACCTTGCCGGCGATTGCACCAGTCGCCGTGCCGTCGGCAACGGATACGACACCATTGACGAGCACGCGACTGATGCCGGTGGCTTCGCTCCAGAGCCGCTTCGAGCCGCCAGGGAGATCGAACACCAGCTCGACATCGGTGGCGCCGACTGTCTCGGGATCGAACACGACGATGTCGGCATGCCATCCCTCGGCGATACGACCCCGCCCGGTGAAGCCGAAGAGGCGGGCTGGAACGTCGGTGAGGTGACGAATGGCGTTCTCCATCGACGTGAGCTGACGGCCGCGTAGACAGTCGGCCAGCCAGGCAGTGGTGTACGGCGCCCCGGCCATGCGATCGAGATGGGCGCCGGCGTCCGAACCACCGATCATCACGTTGGGGTGTTCCCACGCCTGGGCCCGCAGGCGCCACGACTCTGCATCGTCGTCGGTTGGCAACGGCCACCAGACCGTTTTGAGGTCGTCGTTGAGGGAGATCTCGACCATCGTGTGGAAGGCCCGCTGCCCCCGCTCGCGAGCGATATCGCCGAGCGTTCGACCCTTGAGACCCTCGTTGGCCTCGGAGTAGGTGTCGCCGACCATGTAGTTGTCCCAGCCGGTGAGGCGGGAGAACACGCCGGCCTCCGGCAGCGCGGCCTGGTTCTCGAGCCAGGTGACGACCTCAGGATCGCGGAACGTCTCCATCCGGGCGTCGATGCCCATGTTGAAGTAGTCCATCCAGCCCGGCAGCTGGAACAGGGCGCAGAACGTGCCGAGGCTCATGTTCATGCCGACGAGGATCGGCATCGTGAGAGCCACGACCTTTGCGCCGGCCTCGTTGGCTTTCTCGCATGCCTCGAGCTGGTTGCGGTAGGCGTCGGGCCGCGCCGAGTCGATGGTGAGGACGTTCCAGTTGATGGGACGGTCGGCGGTGACCGACATCTTGGTCATCAGTTCGACTTCGTCGTCGTCGAAGCCGTTGAGGCACCCGTCGGCGACCCATTCGAGGGTCGTGCCCTCGTGCAGCGAGGTTTCCTCACACAGTTCCAGGACTTCCTCCCACGCAGCCCAGCGGCTCGGCACGGGTTGGCCGTCGGCGTCGGAGTGGGTGAATGAACGCCCGGTCGAGAAGCCGAAGCCCCCCGCCTCGATCGAGGTCTTGAGCAGCGCCCGCATCTCGGCCAGTTGCTCAGGCGTGGCCTCTTTCCCGACCGAGTCCTCCTTCATCACCATGCGTCGGATCGCAGAGTGCCCGACCATAAAGGCGACATTGATGGCGGTGCCGCTCTCCTCGACCCGGTCGAGGTACTCGGCGAAGCTCAGCCAGTTCCAGGGCACGCCCTGCTCGAGTGCTTCGAGAGCCATGCCCTCGACCTTGGTCATCATGTGCTTGAGGTACTCGCCGTCGGCTGTGTCGCCGAGTGGCGCGAGCGAGAAACCACAGTTGCCGGCCACCATCGAGGTGACCCCGAAGAGGTTTGATGGTGTCGAGTACGGATCCCAGAAGATTTGGGCGTCGTAGTGGGTGTGGGGGTCGACGAATCCCGGACACACGATCTGGCCGGTGGCATCGATCGTCTCGGCCGCCTCTTCGGTCACGCCGCCGTCGGCGGTGGACCGGATCGCAACAATGCGACCGTCCTTGACGCCGATATCAGCAGCAAACCCTTCGGCGCCGGTGCCGTCGACAACCGTGCCGCCCTTGATGACCACGTCGAGCATGCCGTCATCGTACCGGCGACCTGACGAGGCGTCAGATTCGGCCGGTTCGTCCAGCCGTGTGGATGTGCGAGGATGCGCGCATGAGCGAACGGACCGAGGCGCTTCGCGCCCAGATGACCCCGGAGGAGAAGGCCCACTTCGTCGCCGGAGTCGACATGTGGCACACAGGCGCGATCGAGCGTCTCGGCATCCCGGCGTTGAAGGTCACCGACGGCCCCAACGGGGCCCGTGGCGACGGCCTCCTCGGCACCGGCACTCCGACGGCCTGTATCCCGTCGGGCGCTGCGCTCGGCGCGACCTGGGATCCGGACCTCGTGCAGGAACTCGGCTCGCTCCTCGGTGAGGAGTCGAAGATGAAGTCGTCCCACGTGCTCCTCGCCCCGACCATCAACCTCCATCGCTCGCCGAAAGGTGGCCGGAACTTCGAGTGCTACAGCGAGGATCCACTGCTCTCCGGCAAGATCGCCGCCGGGTTCATCCGGGGTGTGCAGTCGCACGGGGTCGCGGTGACCGCCAAGCACTTCGTCGGCAACGATTCCGAGTTCGAGCGCAACACGATCGACTCGCAGATGGATGAACGCACCCTGCGCGAGGTCGCGCTCCTGCCGTTCGAGATCGCGGTGAAGGAGGGAGGCGCGTGGGGGATCATGACCGCCTACAACCGCTTGAACGGGGTGTACTGCTCCGAAGATCCGTGGCTGTTGAACACGGTGCTGCGCGATGAGTGGGGCTTCGACGGGTTCGTCGTCACCGACTGGTTCGCCAATGGCTCGACGGCAGGTTCGGTGGCGGCACGGTTGACCCTCGAGATGCCCGGCCAGGGTCGCTTCTACGGTCAGGCGCTCGCCGAGGCGCTCGAGTCGGGTGAGATCGATGAGACCCACGTTGACGTGTTGGTCGACGACCTGCTCCTCCTGATGGAGCGCACGGGCGTGCTCGACGGTGTCGGCGGCGAGCCGGAGAAGCCCCTCGACCGGCCGGAGGACCGCTCACTCAACCGTCGTGCCGCCGCCGCCGGCTCGGTGCTCTACCGAAACGACGGTGTGCTCCCACTCGACCCGTTAACCCTCGGCTCGATCGCCGTGATTGGCCCCAGCGCAATGCATGCCCGGGTGATGGGAGGCGGCTCGGCCAACGTCCGGCCCTACCACGACACCCCACCGCTCGATGCGCTGATGGATCGTTTCCCCGATCTCGACATCCGCTACGCCCGCGGCGCCGACATTGACCGCACGGTTCCGCCGATCACCCGACCACTGCTCGACGGTGTTGCTCGGATCGAGTTCTTCGAAGGATGGGCGTTCGAGGGCGACGTCGTCGCCGTCACCGAGCAACCCAACACTCGTCTGCTCGCGTTCGGCTCGCCTGCCCCTGGGGTCGAGTCTGAACGCTGGAGTGCGCGCGTTACGGCGACGATCATCCCTGAGGCCTCTGGCGCCCATCGCTTCACCCTCACCGAGTCCGGTCGTGCGGTTCTGCGAGTGAACGGCGAGACCATCATCGACGCCAGCGCCTCCGATATCGAGCGCGGCGATTCCTTCTTCGGCTTCGGCTCGATCGAGATGTCGGCCGACATCGACCTCAAGGCCGGCGAGGCCGTCACCGTCGAGATCGAGTTCACCAATGAGGGGGCCATCCTCCTGGCAGGCCTGATCGTCGGCGGCAAGGCCGTTGTCGAACGTGATCTCGTGGGCGAAGCGGCGGCCCTGGCCGCGGAATGCGACGTTGCCGTCGTCGTCGTCGGGACCAACGACGACTGGGAGACGGAGGGTCGCGATCGGGATCTGTGGGAACTTCCCGGCGGTCAACCGGCGCTGATCCGAGCCGTGGCGGCTGCAAATCCGCGCACGGTCGTCGTCCTGAACGTTGGCTCGCCCCACAGCCTTGATTGGCTCGACGAACCGGCTGCCGTGCTGAGTGTCGGATTCGGCGGGCAGGAACTGGGTGAAGCGATCGTCGACATGCTCGTCGGCGACCTCGAGCCGGGCGGCCGTGCCCCCACCACGATCGGTGCCCACTACGAACACTTCGCTGCGTACCCGAACTATCCGGGTGAGAACAGCGTGACCCGCTATGGCGAGGGCGTTTTCTGTGGTCATCGTTGGCACGACGCGATGAGGATCGAGCCCGCCGTCGCGTTCGGCGAGGGACTCGGATACTCGACCTTCGAGTTCGGTGCCCCGGAGATTCCCGACTCGATCGATGCCGGCGAGGGGCTCACCGTGCGAGTGCCGGTGACCAATACCGGCGCCCGTCGCGGGAGCGAGGTCGTGCAGGTCTACGTCGAACCGACGGATGCTCACCCGATCCGGCCGGTGCGAGAACTCAAGGGATTCGCAAAGGTCACGCTGGATCCCGGTGCAACGACCGAGATCGAGATCGATCTGCCGCCCCGGTCGTTCGCCTATTTCGATCCCGGCGATCCGGTGTTCGGCGAACTTTCGGCGAAC
>Ga0310343_10001244_pt1 | contig 12881 bp, 6 predicted proteins | sample HC15DNA2025_MG_FD_203519 | JGI IMG/M metagenome (GOLD analysis project Ga0310343, IMG submission 203519) | Marine microbial communities from station ALOHA, North Pacific Subtropical Gyre - HC15-DNA-20-25_MG | ecosystem: Environmental > Aquatic > Marine > Oceanic | place: Pacific Ocean: North... | reverse complement strand
GATCACGAATCAGCTATCATCAAGTACCGTATTAGTGTCATTGACAAATCGCTCGATTTTGACTGGTGAAAAGCAGCGAAGCGTTGATGATTTGGCGAAGATTGTTGATATCTTTAGCCTTTCGAGGAGTGGATCTTATAGTTGCGGTAAATCATAGGTAAATGGAAGTCAGGTTGAGCAATTACAGTTCTTTTCGCCAGACACATTTGGTAGGATCTTAGGATTATCGTAAAGATGCAATATCGACGAGGTCGATCCCTCTTTTTATCGCATCAAAGGTGATGCGATTAGGGGGCTAGCGGGCGTTATCCTCATGGCTGTCTATGGTATTCCCTAATCAAAGCGGGCAAATCGCAAAACCTGAGGTAATTCTCTCCATATATGTGCGCATACAACAGATTTTTCTTTTGCAAGCGGCCGAGGAACAAGCAGTTATTACCGCGATGAAGATTTTCCTGGATGGCGAATTCGTAGAAAAAGAGGATGCGAAGATCTCGGTTTTCGATCACGGCCTGCTCTATGGGGATGGAATATTCGAAGGAATCCGAGTCTACCGCAAATGCGTCTACCGCTTGCAGGAGCACCTCGAGCGTTTGTGGCATTCAGCCAAAGACATACTTTTGGAGATCCCCATGTCCCCGAAGGAAATGGAAGAGGCGGTGTGCGAATCCTGTCGCCAGAATGGGATTGTAGACGGATACATCCGTTTGCTCGTCACCCGTGGGAGAGGGGACCTGGGGCTTTCGCCCAACTCGTGCCCGAATCCTTCGATTATTATCATCGCTGATACCATCCGTCTCTATCCTGAGGATTATTACACGGAAGGCCTCTCGATTGTTACGGTGCCCACGCGGCGATCCGGACCTGCGGCTTTGAATCCGGCCATCAAGTCGCTCAATTATCTTAACAACATTCTTGCGAAAATTGAGGCGGCGCAAAGTGGAGCGCTGGAGGCCATTATGCTCAATGATCAAGGTTACGTGGCGGAATGCACGGGCGATAACATATTCATTGTTCACAAAGGTCGGATGTACACGCCAGATGTGTCGAATGGCGCTCTTCGTGGGATTACTCGCGGAGCGGTTATTGAACTAGCGGAATCGAAAGGCATTCCTATCAAGGAGTGCAACCTAACCCGTCACGAGATTTGGAATGCCGATGAGTGCTTTCTCACGGGAACAGCCGCTGAACTCATTCCCGTAGTAAAGTTGGATGGGCGCGTAATTGGTTCGGGCAAGCCAGGCGGGTTGACCAAAAAGCTGCACGCGGCATTCCATGAAGAAGTCTTGACGCGTGGGGTGCTGCTTTAGCCTTAAAACCGAGCGTTAAAGCGGTATTTCATAGTTAGTTTTTTGGTCACTTTGAAGTGACACAGACGCGTTTGCTCCGGCTCGAGCTCGGCTTTTCTCCGGGTGCGGTTAAATTTGCTTCAAAATTGGCAAAAAAATCTACTGGGTCATTGATTCTGGGCTCTCTGGGGGTTAGATTTACGCTTCTGTAATAATTGGCGCGGCTTATGCGATGTATTTTTGTTCATTTATGTAGCGAAAACGTTTTCCTGTTGGATACTGAAAGGATAATTGGGTAAAAGTTGAGTTATGGCTAAGGCTTTGAAATGCGACGTTTGCGATAAGAATGCGACAGTGCACCTGACGCAGATCATCAATAACCAGATTCATAAGATCGATCTCTGCGAGTCTTGCGCTGAGGAGAAGGGAATTACGAATCCCGATGGGTATTCACTAGCCGATCTGCTGGTGAAGCCTGAAGTCGCTTCTGAAGATGCTGCGGAATCGTTTGAGTCGCTAGGCGAATGCCCGGAATGCGGCTACACTCAAAAGGAATTCAAGAAGACGGGTAGGCTGGGCTGCGAGCAATGCTATGAAACCTTCAGGCCTCTGCTGAGCCGGGCTCTGGATGGAATGCATCGAGGCGATCAGCACAAGGGTAAAGTCCCTGAGGAAGCCCTGGAAAGAAAGTCTTACGAAGATAGAATTAATTTGTTGGAAGGCGATTTGCAGAAGGCTATTGCTAACGAGCAATACGAAGAAGCGGCCGAATACCGCGATGAGATCTTGGAGCTAAAGAAATCTTTGGAGGCGGAAGAGACTGCGTAACGCTGATGGTTATCAAAGACATCTTTGACGGGAAGTCCGTTATGACCGAGGGGGCGGCGAAAAAGTGCCCAGTCGTTCTCATGACACGCGTGCGTTTGGCCCGTAACCTGATGAATCACCCATTTCCGGGATGGGCCAAGATGCCTCAAAAAAAGGATGTGTTAGAGACATGTTTACCCGCCGTTGCCTCGCTTCGTCCGATGAAACGGGGGATCACTGCGGAAATCGAGGAACTGTCGGAATTGGAGAAACAGATTTTGGTAGAACGGCACTTGATTAGCCGGGAATTGTCGGGATCGCCAGAAAGGGCTGGGGTAGTTATAAGCAAAGACCAATCGGTGTCGGTCATGATAAACGAAGAGGATCATCTCAGGATGCAGGTGGTCAAGTCCGGCTACCAGTTTAAGAGCGCGTGGAATACGGTCAATAATTTGGATACCGCTCTTGAAGGAGGCTTGAATTACGCTTTTTCATCCCGCCTCGGCTATTTGACTGCTTGCCCGACTAACGTGGGCACGGGAATGCGAGCATCCGCAATGATGCACCTTCCCGCTCTGGTCATTTCCAATCAGATGGAGAAAGTGGTCAGAGCAGTAAATCAGCTGGGAATTGCGGTTCGCGGCTTGTTTGGCGAGGGATCGGATGCGAGCGGCAGCATTTTCCAGATTTCCAATCAAACGACCTTGGGCGAGTCCGAGGAAGCGATCATCAAGAGGCTTTCTTCCGTGCTTAAGACGATCATTGATCAGGAAATTAATGCCCGTGAGAAAATCCTGGAGACCGATCCGGACAAGCTCCTAGACAAGATTGGCCGGGCCTATGGAATTTTGCAGAACAGTCATCTCCTGAGCTCGAACGAATGTATGAATTTGGTTTCTCTCGTGCGATTCGGGGTCGATTTGGAGATGTTTTCGGAGGAAATGCGGAACATTGTCGATCGATTGTTCATCGAATGTCAACCGGGTCACATTCAGCATCATGCTGGCAAGTCGATCGACACTAGCGAACGGGATGCCTACCGTTCCGAATATTTACGCAAACAATTTGAGAATATCGACAAACCTGAAAATAGTATTCTGAAGGTGACGACTGGGCAAGAGAGCATGAATACGGAATCAAACAACGAAGAGGAGAACGAGAAGGGCTAAATGGAACCGATGAACAATTTTACGCCGCGGGCTCAGCAAGTGCTCGCGCTGGCCAGAAAAGAGGCGGATAGATTCCACCATAATTACGTGGGTACGGAGCATATCCTGCTTGGGTTAATTAAACTGGGGCAGGGCGTAGCGGTGAGCGTGCTCCAGAAAATGGGACTGGATTTGGAAACGGTGCGCAGTGCGGTGGAAAAGCAAGTTGGTTCGGGGCCTGAGGGAAAGGAATCCGGAAGCATCCCTTACACCCCTCGGGTTAAGAAAGTGTTGGCACTTGCTGGCAAAGAGGCCAAGGCCCTAAACCATAGTTACGTGGGCACCGAGCATATTCTCCTTGGATTGCTGCGCGAGGGTGAAGGCGTGGCCGCCCGTGTCTTGAAATCTTTGGACGTCGATATCGAGCGGACTCGAAACGAGATCTTGCGGGAACTCGATCCGCAATTCTCTGGTGAAACCGAAGAAGCAATCGCCTCGCCAAGAGGGCAAAGTAGCGAAGAAAAAAAGGAAGCCAAAACGCCTGCATTGAAGGCCTTTGGACGTGACCTCACGGAATTGGCCAAAAATGGCGAGCTCGATCCATTAATTGGGAGGAAGGCGGAGATCCGCCGCGTGATTCAGATCCTTTGTCGCCGGACTAAAAATAATCCTGTTTTGATTGGAGAGGCAGGGGTTGGCAAAACTGCGATCGTCGAGGGTCTGGCCCTAGAGATCGCTAGCGGTGTTATTCCAGAAATTCTTGTGAACAAGCGGGTCATCACGCTTGACTTGGCCTTGATGGTTGCGGGCACGAAATATCGAGGACAATTCGAAGAGCGCATCAAAGCGGTTATGGACGAGATTAAGCGGTCTGGGAATGTGATCATTTTTATCGATGAGCTTCATACCATTGTAGGCGCAGGTGCTGCAGAAGGAGCCATGGATGCTTCCAATATTTTTAAGCCGGCGTTGTCGCGAGGTGAGCTTCAATGTATCGGGGCAACCACTCTCAATGAATATCGGAAATATATTGAGAAGGATAGTGCTTTGGATCGTCGGTTTCAGAGCGTGCAGGTGGATGCTCCAAGTATCGATGATACGATTCTGATTCTGAAAGGGATCCGACAAAAATACGAAGATCACCACAAAGCTTTATTCACTGACAAAGCGCTAGAAGCCGCTGCCAAACTGTCGGAGCGATACATTACATCGCGCTACCTGCCTGACAAGGCCATTGACATCATGGACGAGGCGGGCTCCAAGGCTCGCATTGCATCCTTGGCTCGCCCTCCCGAGTTCGAATCGCTAACAGCGAAAATCGAGGAAGTTTGTGCAAGTAAAGAAGAAGCGATTAGCAAGCAGCACTTTGAAGAGGCCGCCACGTTTAGAGACGAAGAAAAGCGCCTGCGAGCAGAGCAGGAAAACGTTCTTGAGGAGTGGAAAAAAAATCGCGAAGAGAACCGTATCACCGTGGACGAAGATGACATGATGCGGGTCGTTGCTGATTGGACGGGTATTCCAGTGAACCGTATGGAGAAAAAGGAGACAGAGCGTCTCTTGAAGTTGGCCGAAGAATTGCAGTTCACGGTAATTGGTCAGGACGAAGCCTGTTCGACGATTGCCAAAGCCTTGCGCCGAAGTCGTGCCGATCTTAAAGATCCGAATCGACCCATTGGTGCGTTTATGTTCCTTGGTCCAACGGGCGTAGGCAAAACCTTTTTGGCCCAAACGTTGGCTGAGAAAATGTTTGGAGATAGGGATTCCATCATTCAAGTGGACATGTCCGAGTATATGGAGAAGTTCTCTGTGTCCAGAATGATAGGATCGCCTCCGGGTTATGTGGGACACGAAGAAGGTGGTCAGCTTTCAGAGCAAGTGCGTCGCAAGCCTTATTCGGTCGTGCTATTCGACGAAATCGAAAAAGCCCATCCAGATGTTGTTCAGATCATGTTGCAGATCTTCGAGGAAGGTCGATTGACGGACAGTTTGGGACGGGAAGTGGACTTCCGCAATACAATCATCATTATGACGACCAACGTTGGTGCCGCGGCTATCCAAAGACAGTCGAAGATGGGATTCGGAGCTGCTAAGTCGATGAGCGACGATTATGAGGCCATCAAGGAAAACGTGATGGACGAAGCCAAAAAGGTGTTCAAGCCGGAGTTCCTCAATCGGATCAATGATCTAATAGTGTTCCATAATCTGAATAGGGAGGACTTGTTTAAGATCGTGGACCTAGAAATTGCGAAGGTGCAGAAGCGTTTGGTGGAAAAGAAGATATCAATCGATATCACTGAAGATGCTAAGGCTCTTATCATCGATAATGGCTACGATGAAAAATACGGCGCTCGTCCGCTAAGGCGCTCGATAGAAAGGCTGTTGGAAGATCCCTTGGCCGAAGCATTGCTCTCGAATGAAGTGAACGAAGGGGACTCCGTTATCGTAGACATAGAAGAGGACGCTTTGACATTCAAAACAATTGAAGATGTTGAAACGGCCTCCTCGGAGTCGGAGTCATCTTAGTCGCTCGCGAGTTCGAGAGAGCAATTGCGAGCGTGAGATGAATTCTCGCGGCCCTTTTGAACATTGTGGCTAATCACTACCCGTATTATCGCATTAACGGTCGCCTGGTGTAAGGTTCTCCTGCTTTTCTGTCGAATAGATCGAATGACATGAAAAGAGTTTGGGTAGTCTTGGGTTTAGGATTCTTTTTGGGTGTGGCCAGTTTGCTAGTCCTTCAAGAATCCCGATTGCGTCATCAAGAGGGACCACGACAAGAATCAGCAATACCCGACGCTGATAAAAACAGCCCCGATATAAGTGGTTTAGTTGATGTTAAGGAATCGGTTGAGAAAGACTCCTCGCCCGGCCTCAATATTGAGAGTGGGCCATTCGGCCGTTTTTCGACGTATTTGGTGATCGATAAGGTCGAAGGTTCCCGATCGGGAGGAACCGTTGGGGCAACAGTCACTTATCTGCTGGAGGGGAAAAGCGAGAGCATCCCATTTGTTTTATTGGAGGAGCGGTTTGAACCGTTGGCATCCAGTGATGAGTTAGTTTTAAAGCAGCAAATAGCTTCCAAAGGCGACGAGATCATGTTCGATGCGAATCAAGCTCTGGTCGAGGAATCGGTCCTGGCTAGTCGGCTCGGGGAAATCGGGGCATCGATTTCTTGGAAGTCTCGTTTGTCGGACTTTGTTCAAGTTAAACTCAATCGGCCTAGCATAGATGGGTATTGGAAAGCTCTCGATTCGTTGCGGGAGTGGTTCCCCGATTCGACTCTTTCTCAAGATCACTTGCACTTCCAATCAGCCAGCCCTAGCGAGTACTCGGCGGCACTGCTTTGGCATTTGGATCAAGTTAATGCTACCGAAGCGTGGGAACTAGAAACTGGAAGCGAGGAGATAGTCGTCGGGATTATCGACACAGGTGCGTCAATCGACCACCCAGACTTGGCAGACAACATTTTTATCAACCCCTTGGAAATTCCGGGCAATGGATTGGACGATGATAATAACGGTTTTGTTGACGATGTAAATGGATGGGACTTCGTTGATGACGATGCGAACCCCAATGATTTGACTGGACACGGAACGCATGTTTCAGGGATTGCTGGGGCACGGGGAAATAATGGAATAGGCGGATCGGGAATTGGTTGGAACATCAAAATTCTGCCACTTAAAGTCGGTGATTCTGGAGGCCTGTCTAGTTCTGCAATTGCGGAATCGCTTAGATATGTATCCAAGATGTGGAACTTGGGTATCAAGGTTGTCGCCACAAATAATTCTTACGGCTCAACGACACCGAATGATATAGCCAGAAGCGAAATCCAAACCCATGAGAATTTAGGCATCGTATTCGTGGCAGCGGCTGGAAATAGCGGAGAAGATATCGACGCTCCCGACAACTCCCAGTTCCCGGCTGGTTTTCCAGAAAGCAACGTCATTTCAGTAGCGAATTCGACACAAGGTGACCAGTTATCCAATGGAACGAATTTCGGTCAAGAGAGTGTTGATCTTACTGCTCCAGGTCAGGAAATATACTCGACGAGCAACAACGACGACTATGAATTTCTGACAGGCACTTCGATGGCGTCTCCGATGGTTGCTGGGGCGGTTGCGCTATTAGCGTCTAAGGAACCGGATCTCAGCGGCGCTGAACTTAAAGGCCGTATTTTAGAAACCGCTACAACCATAGAAAGCATGCAGGGTAAGACGGTTACGGGAGGGCGATTGGATTTGCTGGCCGCGTTGAATCCGGAATTGAAAGACTTTAGATTAGAGACTCCCAGTCACCCCGGGCACTTAATTTTGCTTCCGGACACGGGGGTTCTGGTAGAGCTGGAGGTTCAGACGCTGGAGGCCGCGGTCCTGAGCATCGAATTATTGAATGGGACAGAAGGGATCGAGGTAGTTGAAAAGCCAGAAGGCGGCTATGCCTTCAGCTTTACTCAGGAGGGGTTTTTCCCAGTCAGGATTACTGCCAGCAAGAGTGGAGTGGTCAGGGAGGTAGTTAAACAGTTTGTAGTTGGCGCTACGGTTGATGTCAGAGAGGGATTGATACATTCCTGGGAGATGGAGGGTTCGGGCCCTTTATTGGTTGATTCTGTCGGTCGTGGGAATGGCCAGTTTGAAGGAGCCAGTCGAGTGGTGGCTCCTCTCGGTAAAGGGCTCGATTTTTCAGGTATATCGAGTAGGGTGCGATTTGATGCCCAGGCCTCTTCGGTTGTCACGATTTCGGCGTTCGTTAGATCAGACGATCTGCTGTCGAGCGTGCATCCTCGTATTGTTAACATGCCTGACTATTATTTGTACTTCTCAACTCGTGGGGTAGCTAGCATTCCTGATGGAAATGCCAATACGCTTAAGTTCTATTCGAATCGCGACTTGGAATTCGGAGTATGGAATTCCCTTCCGGATACGGTTATTGAAGGTGAATGGCTGCACGTGCTCGCTAGTTATGACAGTGAGGAAATTACTAATACACCTAGACTTTATATCAATGGTGAAGAACAGACTGTGAGGGTTCAGCGAATGCCAGTCGGCACTCAAACTTTAGGTGGAGGTGAAAGCTTTCTCGGAGACAGGAGGGTAGGGGATCGTGCCTGGGACGGTCAAATGGATGAGGTTCGTGTCTATGACCGGATATTGGATTCGACAGAGGTTTCATCATTGTCCGCCCGCTATGCCACCGCCTATTGGAGTCAGTTTTCAATTACAGAAAGAGTCGAGACGGGTTCCGTTGATCGGGTAACGCTGGAATTGCGTTCCGATACTGGAGAATTTCCTACTGGCGAATTTGATTGGTCACTGACTGAGCAATTGGATGGCTTAGAGCTTGGCGATAACGGATCCTATACGTGGGAGATTACCACTAGTACAAAAGTGAATACCGTAATTCAATTGCAGGTTAATGGCGTGATGGGCACTCGCTATTTCTCATACGATCTTCTTTTGGATCCTCCTGAAGTGAGCTCCGGCGTCTACACTGGGACAACGGATTCCGGAGGAACGGTGTGGATTGAAGTTGGAGAAAATGAGCGATCCGGCTATATTACCGTTTTGGATACAGATCGCGGATTCTTCAGATCGAGGGAACCAATTGTCATAAACGCCTTTGGCGAATTCAGCACATCGAATGAACTCGATCAGATCATATCGGGCGAGATCGATGGAGGGATAGTCGGGAATATATCCGGTATAGATATCGAGTTCGCCGGTGAACCCAAGCGGGAGCTTGCTAACGTTTCGGAGATTGAAGGTTTTTTTGAGGGAGGTCCGATAAACAAGGCAGGAGAATCGATCGAATTGCGCATTCTTCCTGATGGAAGCGTGTTTGTTTGGCTCAATGGGAACGAGTTCGATTTAGCCAGGGGAATAACAGATCAAGCTGGCGCCTTTGCTTTAGAATCGGAGTTTGGAGCTTCGATTCAGGGAGCATTTGTTGGTGAATCTCAATCGGTAGAGGGAATGGTGACGCGATCTCTTGAAACCGTAAGGATGCATTTGAAGAATGAGGATCGGGTTTCGGAAAACCGCTATGTGAATTTATCGACTCGAGGAATCGCTTCTGCGGGAGAGAAGACCTTAATCGGTGGATTTGTGCTTTCCGGAGAAAATCCTCGCCAAGTGCTCATTAGAGGGCTGGGACCTGACTTAGCCAGCAGGGGAGTCATTTCCTTCCTGGATGATCCTGCTATCAAGTTGTTTCGCGGGTCGGAAATCATCGCGGAAAATGATGACTGGGAAACGAATGGAGATCTCGAGGCCTTAAAGGAGTTCGCTGTGAGAGTGGGGGCTTCTCCATTGTCATTGGGGAGCAAGGACGCGGCCTATTTGGGAACGCTTGATCCTGGATTGTACACCGTTTTCCTGGAATCCGATAGTCTCGAAGGGGAAGGTCTATTTGAGATATTCGATAGTGCTAGTGAACCCGAACGAGCTTTATTCAATGTATCTACCCGCGGTTTCGTTGAAGGGCAATCGATTCCGCTGATTGCGGGATTCGTAGTCCTTGGATCTGAACCGAAAAAGGTCCTCATTCGAGCAATAGGACCGGGCTTAGCGGAATTTGGAGTGAGTGACCCTCTTGAGGATCCCATCATCACGGTTTATGAAGGAAGCCAGCCAATAGCTTTGAATGATGACTGGAGCGAAGGGTCGGCGCCCTTTATACAAGATCGCTCCGTTCAAGGCCCTGCCTGTTTTCTAATGTCGGCATTCGAAAACGCCGGGGCATTTCCTCTCGTTCTCGGTTCCCAGGACGCTGCCCTACTTGTGTGGCTAGAGCCTGGGCTCTACACAGCATTGGTCAATGGAGACGATGGCAGCTCGGGTATAAGTCTAATAGAGGTATACGAAGTGAATTAGGTCTGGAATATACCAATTTCTCATTGTTTTGGCGGATGGTATTGGCTCTTTCAGAGGGCCCCATCGGCGAATTCAGTCGATTTGCAAGGGTTGCTTTTTCGAATAGGCCACTATTGCCTGTTCTCCATGTTCGTAGACGAAGCCAAGATCAAGGCAGAGGCTGGTGATGGAGGTCGGGGCTGCGTCAGTTTTCGTAGAGAGAAGTTCGAGCCTTTTGGTGGACCCAATGGTGGGGATGGTGGCAAAGGGGGTGATGTGATTCTCGAAGGCTCAGACAACGAAAATAATTTGACGCGTTATAGGTTCCAGCCTCATTGGGCTGCGTTAAGAGGCGATCATGGAAGGGGTTCGGACCAGAATGGAGCTCAAGGGAAGAATTGCTTGATTTACGTGCCTCCGGGGACGGTGGTTACGGATCTGGACACGGGCAATGTGGTTGCGGAAATTCTAGAGCATGGAGAGAAGAAGACTCTCTTGGAAGGTGGAAATGGCGGCTGGGGAAATAAGAAATTTAAGAGTTCGGTGAACCGGGCTCCGAAACGGGCAAACCCAGGAGAACCTGGTGAAAAAGGCGAATTTTCGCTAGTGCTCAAGAGCATCGCTGACATTGGCCTGGTTGGCTACCCCAATGCTGGCAAGTCGACGCTTACAAGCATCATAACCAATGCCCGTCCTAAAGTGGGAGCCTACCCATTTACTACGCTGCATCCGCAGATAGGAGTGATCGACTATCCGGAGCGGTACCAAAGGCTTCAATTGGCTGATATTCCGGGACTTATAAAAGGAGCTAGTGACAATCGAGGACTGGGTCACCGATTTCTCAGACATATTGAGCGATGCTTCCTTCTAACACTGATCATTGATTTGTCGGGGATCGATGGTCGGGATCCGATCGATGATTATGAGCAGCTAATCGAAGAGCTAGGAGCCTATGATCCAGATCTGCTGGCAAAGCCAAGGCTTATCGTGGCTAACAAAATGGACGAGGAGGCTTCTGCGGACAATCTTAAGCTATTTAAAGCCAAGCATTCGGTCGATATTCAGCCTATTTCTTGTCTTTCCGAAGAGGGCATGCCCGAACTCAAACAACTTTTGTGGGGAAAAGTGTCTGAGGCTAAAGCTGAGGCGAAAGAAGCCGAGATTTAAAATGGCGGAAACGCCAAAATGATTCACTACACTCAAATTTGCTTAGTTCTTGCGTAGACCTTGGCGTAAAGCCAATTCTACAACCTGTAACGGACTGAGAATTCGTCGTTCTTTTGGATAAGTAGGCGGTAATACGCGACTACTCGACCACGTTAGATCCTCAATCGGTCTTACTATTAGATAGCTCCAAGCTCATGCATCAAAGCCTAGCTGGATTAAACGGGGAGTCGGGGACCTTTCCGAGAACGCGGGCTCTCAGTTTGGCTCTTAGCTTTCTTACGATCAATTCATAGGCTGGGTCGTTGGCGAGGTTGGTAAACTCCCCCGGATCTTGAGCATGGTCGTATAGTTCAAGCCCCTGTTGTCCCTCATTCCACTCTGTATATCGCCAGCGGTCTGTACGAATGCTTGCCCCCATGACCGGCAATCCATTCCCAGGCCGGAGGGCTTGGGTGAAAGCCTCGCCGCGCCAACTCATTCTGGGGTTTTCTAGGATAGGGACGATGCTTTTGCCTTCTATTTCTTGCGGAGGAGTCAAACCGCAGAGCTCGGCGACGGTGGGATAGAGATCGACGAATTCTACGATTTCCTGGCTAGCCGTCCCGTTACCACGAGCTCCCGGAGTATAGAAGATCAACGGAGCCGAAGCGGATTCCTCAAATAGGCAACGCTTTTGCCAAATGCCCTGATGCTCCCCGAGGTGATAACCATGGTCGCTCCAAAAGACGATCATGGTGCTATCCATCAGATTCATGGATTCCAAAGCGTCCAGCAATCGGCCGACCTGGGCGTCTACGAAGCTGACGTTTGCGTAGTAGGCTTGCTTGGCTTTTAGCACGTCCGATTGGGCAAGGCCGTAGTTGGGGATAGGGCAGTTGTGGGCGAAGGCGGATTTAGGCATATCGGCTCGATCATCTTCGGGTGCGTAGGGCATCCGGATTTTCTCTATTGGGTAGAGATCCCAGTACTTTTTTGGGGCGACGTAGGGCGTGTGTGGCCGGAAGAATCCGACCCCGAGAAAAAAGGGCCGGTTGCGATTCTCGTTCATGAGTCGGATGGCTTCAGTAGTGATCATTCCGTCCGTCTGTTCCTCGTCTGTTCCTTCAGCCGCTAGCCAGCTCAGTGCAGCACTGATTGGACGATGAGGCTCGAGATTGGTAATGAGGTGCTCTTCTTCGGTGTCGCGACCTTTGGGATTGACGACTTCATCCCATGACTGGGGATCATCCAAGCCGTTTGTTCCGATTTGGTGTGGTACACCGTAGTGGTACAATTTGCCCACTCGCATGGATCTGTATCCATATTTTAGAAACAACTGAGGCAATGTGATTGCGTCCGGTTTTTCGTCGCGAAAGTGACGGGTTAGGTCGTAGACCTTGAGTGTATCAGGTCTCAGACCGGTGAGCAACGAAGCTCGGGTAGGATTACAGAGGGGAATCTGGCAGTAGGCGTTGTCGAAGCGAACTCCCATGTCAGAGAGTCGGTCGAGATTTGGAGTGATGGCAACCGGATCTCCATAACAGGCTATCGATTGAGTTAGATCGTCCGAGGCGATGAACAGCACGTTTAATGGTTTTGATGGCTGTCCAAAGAGGGCAGTTGTGGCGAGAAAAAGACCAAAG
>Ga0310343_10001241_pt1 | contig 12911 bp, 12 predicted proteins | sample HC15DNA2025_MG_FD_203519 | JGI IMG/M metagenome (GOLD analysis project Ga0310343, IMG submission 203519) | Marine microbial communities from station ALOHA, North Pacific Subtropical Gyre - HC15-DNA-20-25_MG | ecosystem: Environmental > Aquatic > Marine > Oceanic | place: Pacific Ocean: North... | reverse complement strand
AATCAGAATTTTCATCAAATATAAAAAAGTAAAAATGAATGAATTATCAAAATATAAGAGAATATTAATTAAATTTTAAATTAATTTTTTAATTATATATATTTTTGGGAATCAATAAAATTTTTTTCTTAAACTCTTTATGAGTGAACCATAATTTTTTTTTATTAATTTGTAATTGCTAGAATTTATTACTTTAAAAGAAAAATTAATCATTATTAATCCAATTTTTCCAAAAATAGTATATTCTTGATTTTTTTTTCTAAAAAGCCAGATAAGATTGTTCTTTCTGATAATTTCCAGTAATTTTGAGCGATTGTTTTTTCCAAAAAAGAATCTTTTTGTATTGTCAAATGTTTTACTATCAATTTTTTTTATATTTTCTATATCTATAAAACCATGCCTAATTCTTGTTGAAAAAGGAGTTTTAGCTGCTTTTAGGGTCAAATTTATATATGGTTCATAATAATTAAATAATGAGTTAATAATTGCAAATCTTCTAGGTTTATTTTCGTTTTTAATCCATCGGCTTTCTAATTTAATAATTTTTACATAATTTTTGATTAGTTCATGATCAATATCATCTGGATTTGCTATTGGAAAAGCAAAATGAAAAATAAAACTATCAATATGTTTAAACCCCTTTTTCAATTCTTTTGGAGAGAAAATTTCTATTTCATATAAAAAATTTAACTTTTTTAATGCTTTTGAGAAAAGATTAAAAAGCTCATCTTTTTCTCCCACCCAAAGAATTCTTATATCTTTTTTCATGCTTGCGTAAAGATCAACAAGAAATGGTAATACATGTTGAGGTGAAAATTTTATCTTATTAAAGTGGGTTTGTAGATAATATGAATTTGTTAATTCTTTTTGTGGTTTATCAATAACCTCTTTAAGTATTTTTCTGAAATTATAAATTGATCTAGATTTTAAAGAAATTTCTTCAATATCTACATTTGGCATCCCCCAACTTTTTGATTGATGTTCTGCTTTAATTTTATGCACATTATAAACAAAATCATTCAAGTCATTTTGAGGGCTATTATGTTTATGCATTGGTGTTATTTGTCTCGTATGGTCGCAGTGATAACCAAATACAAAAGGAAGAGCATCTTTTATAGATCCATATTTAAGAAAAAGTCTTTTTGATAAATTACTGTCTACATGCCAGCCGAGTAACATATTCTCATCAAATCCGTTTATCTCAAAGAGATCTTTTCGTTGAATTAATTGAAAATCTCCTGGCCCATCATAAAGGATCCACTCATGTGAGTTAATAACTTCATTCAAATGCAACTCTTCTCCATTTATTTTGGTTGCTTCAATAATACTTCTGGGGTTCAGCCGATCATAAGTCTCCCAAATAGATTCTGGTATTTCAAATCTTGCAGTGCAGTACATTCCTTCTGGAATATCTCTGACTGCATCTGTTAAAGAAAAATTATTTCTTGGCACAAAAATCATATCTGTATTAGTTGATAAGATCCATTTGTTATTTTTGTTAGATTTTCTTATAGCGACATTTCGAGCTACAGGCTCTAAAGTTTTTAAATGAGTTTTACCTCCAAAAATAATTTCATGATCATCTGGTCTTACTCTTAATATTCTTAATTTATTAATTGTTTTTTCTGTAAGGGTGTCAAAAATAGCCTCTGGAAATGTGGGGAAATCATCTGGTGTATTGTAATCAACAAAAATTATTTCATCATCGTGATCAGTTAGTATTTCAGCTATGCAATTTAAACTAATAGCAGCTCTTTTATGGAGATTATATCCATAACTATCATTACGACCATAGAGTATTACTGATATCATTCACTTACGTTTTTAGTAGAAAATAAATTGCCAATTCCTGGCTGTATTAAGGTAATTTTGCTAGGTAATTTACTTTCTTCAAATATTCTCCATGGATCAACAATATAAGATAAATCTAGCTTTGAAAAATCAATATCAAAATAATCTTTCCAAGGAATCATTACAACGATTGTATTTGCTCCATTTATTGCTTTTTGAAAATCAAGAAAAGATTCATTTTTAAAACCTAAATTATTGTTAAGTTCAACTCTTCCTTGGGGATCTGTTAATCTAACTATAAAATTTTCACTTATTAGTCTTTTAGCTAATGCCAAGCCAGGACTTTCATCAATTACAGGAGTATTTGGCTTATATGCTAAACCTAAAATTGAGATAATAGAACCTTTTGGTACATGGGATTTTATTAAATTCAGTAAACGATCAGTTTGATAATCATTGATTGAATCAGTGGCTTTTGCAAGATCTGTTTTTACTCCTAGATTATCCCCAATTGAAACAAAAGCCTTATTATCTCTTGGAAAGCAAGGGCCCCCAAAAGCCACTCCACCCTTTAAATACTTATTACCTATTCGAGTATCAGAACCAAGAGCATTCGTAACAACATCAACATCTGCATCTTGAAGATGATCGCACATATCAGAAATCATATTTGCATATGAAATTTTTGTTGTTACGAAAGTATTAACTGCTAATTTGCATAATTCAGCATTGATCCAATTCATTCTATGGCAAACTGGATCACTCTCAACTGTATTCATATAGATTTCTTCTAACATATTTCCTGCCTTTTGGTCACTTTCCCCAATTAATAACATATCAGGATTTAGCATGTCCCTAACTACACTTCCAAGAGCAATAAATTCAGGGTTATAACAAAGCCCTAGATCATCTCCAATTTTTCGATTTGATTTTTTCTCTAAAGCATTTTTAATAACCGTGCCTGTTGAACCAGGCATTACTGTTGATGTAATTACTACATTCATATATCCTTTTTTATTTTTTAAAGCTTCACCAATAGATTCAACTGCAGAAATTACATAATCATTTATAAAAAAATTGTTTTCACCACTTGGAGTAGGAACAATAATGAAACAAATATCAGATTTTTCAACAGCATCATTTATTTTTGTTGTTGCGAAGTACCTTCCCTTGTTATTTGTAAGCAAATCTTGCAGATGAGGTTCATTAAAAGGAGCAATTCCTGAGTTAATTGAATCTACAATTTGTGAATTTAGATCAACTCCAAAAACTTCAAAACCCTTTTCAGCAAAAATTGCCAGCATTGGTGAACCTAGTTTCCCAAGTCCAACAATAGAAATTCTAAATTTATTATTTTTTATCAAAACTTTTAAATATTAGATACGAGATTAGTTTTCTGATTTTCAACCTGCGATTGAATCCAAGGAAGAGTTTTTGATAAACCTTCAAATAAATTATATTTTGGTTCCCATTTAAGATCTTTGAGTATAAGTTCATTATGGGAACTTCTTCCTCTTACACCTTCTGGACCAGGAATATTTTCAATCTTTAAATTTTTTTTAGCAATTTTCATAACAAGATATGCCAAGTTATTAATACTAATCATCTCTTCTGAACCTATATTGTATGGACCCGCAAAGGTATTCGACCTTGTAAGTTTTAGAGTTGCATCAATACAATCGTCAATATATAGAAAAGACCTAGTTTGTAAACCATCACCCCAAATTTTGATAGATGAGTCCTCATCAGCTTCTATAACCTTCCTACAAATAGCAGCAGGGGCTTTTTCCTTGCCACCGGTCCACGTTCCATAAGGACCAAAAATATTGTGATATCTGGCTACACGGCAATCCATGCCATAGTTACGGTTATATGAAAAGTATAGTCTTTCAGAAAATAATTTTTCCCAACCGTACTCACTATCAGGACTCGCTGGATAGGCACTGTCCTCTCTTGTGATCGGTTTATTAGGATCTAATTGATTAAATTCAGGATATATACATGCAGAAGAACTATAGAAAATTCGTTTGATACCTTTTTTTTGACAAGTGTCAATGATATTCAAATTTATCATTGCTGAATTATGCATTACATCAGCATCATTTTCTCCCGTGAAGATATATCCTGCTCCACCCATATCTGCTGCCAATTGATAAACTTCGTCAAAATATTGATCGATAACATTTCTACAATTAATTTGTTCTCTTAAGTCAGCAATTATAAATTCATCCGCAAAGGTATCACGATAATCGGGACTCTTCAAGTCAACTCCCCTAACCCAATACCCCTCGTCCTTCAATCTTTTAACAAGATGTCCGCCAATAAATCCACCAGCCCCACAAACTAATGCTTTCTTCATTAACAAATAAAATAATCTAACTATTGTAATTAATAAAATCCAAAAAAAGATTATAAATCCAAAAAAGTTTTATTTTTTAAATAAAAATCTTTAATTTCATTAAAAAAATTAAACTCTACTAAAAATTATTGGGAATTTTATATTTTTTCAAGTTCGAAATTAATAAATGCAGGAATATCATCACCATTCTCTGTTGATTGAAATGCCCAAGGAATAACCTCAATTAATTTAAATTCCTTTCCAACCAAATCAATAATCTTCTCTTTGTCATACCATTCTGTCCAAGGGCATCCTCCATCTGTTGATTTTCCAAAGTTTTTAAAACTTGGCTTACCTGCATCTTCCCATCTTTCTTTGGGGTACATAAGAAAAACTATGTAGCTTCCTTTCTCTAGAAACCTATTTATATTTTTAAATTGTTTTTTTGCATCCTCAAAAGGCATATGATGAAAAACCCCATGAGAATAAAAAGCATTAAATTTTTTTTCTCCATAATTATGGTTAAATGGATCTTCTAAAAGTTGGTAAAAAATATTTGATGATGTTGAGTTCTCTGATTGAGACAATAACTTATGAATTTTTTTGATAAATTCAATTTGGATTGGATTTATATCGATACAAGTATAAGAATTTGCTTTTTGGGCATAAGTATAAGCATCAAAGCCAAGACCTGTTCCGATTTCAATGACATTTTTACCTTTGAATTTTTTGTTATATTTTTCGTATTCCCATCCGCGTTCCTCTTTCCAAAATTTGCTAAAATTTAAATATATTTCGAGGCATTCTTCATCAGATTTATTAACAAGGCTATCTAAATCAAATCTTCCCTCGCCTCCAGGTAAAGTTGTCCATCTTTTAATATTTTTTCTAAAAATAGTATCGGATATTTCGAAATTTTTAATAATATTTTTGAAATTTTTTTTTAATTTAATAATTTTTTTCACTTATCTTTTGATTTGAATATAGCTTATATTCTAGGACTTATTTATGTAAATAAAAAAGAAAGATAACTTTACTAAAAATTTATTTTAATTAATCGGGGTAATAGGTATTTTGCATAATATTAATTTAGATAAAGTAACGGAACTATTTTTTATGCCATGATTTCTAATACACAAAATAGGATTTTTATTTGTTTGCCTAATTTTTAAATTTATCTTAATTTCATTCCCAGCTACGATAACAACTTCTTCATCTATTTCACTATTATTTAAAATACAAATACCAATCTGACCATGATTAACTCTTAAAGTACATTTCAAACCTATTAATTGATGTTTCTTTGTATGTTCTAGATCTAAATTTTGCGATAGTTTCTTCATTATTTTTAAAAACTTCTTCCCCCCCCACCATTTTAGTTCAAACCACCAAATATAATCCCATTCAGAATTTCCTCCCTTTACTTTTATTTTAGTACCAAAAGTAAAGCTTTGTTTAGCTCCATTATTTGTATGCAAAATACCAAGTTTCGGATTTAAAATTGAATAACTAATATTTTTGCAATCTAAAAATGTTGACTTTTTAAATTGCAAATCTCCTTTACAACCTTTTTCTAACCAATCTTGTAACTCATCACTTTTTGAAGCAAGTTTAAGTAATTTTTCAGATTTTCCAAAATTTTTTATTGCCTCAGATAAAATGTCTATATAATCTTGATTTACATTTGAAAAACTAAAAACCATTTTTGCTGCCCAACAATAAATCTCAATAAATAATTCATTTATATTTATTCCTTTTAGACTTTTATTATTATTAATTAATTCTAAATTTTTCTTTAAAATTGAGACTTTACTCCTCGCACAGATCAAATAAGAATTTGATCTAAAACTTGTTGATACTTCATCCATTCTATTTCTAGTAAGTAAATCTTGAATATTAAGAAATTTTTCCTCAGGATATTTCAATGCAAGCCTAAGCCATAGATCATAATCTGAACATAATTTCAATTCGTCGTCTACCCAAAAGTCATCTCCTATGTTATTTAAATTAAACATACAAGTTGAAAGGGGTGGAATACACTCACAGGTAATAACTTTTTTTAGCGAAAAAGTTCCTGCATTAAATCTTTGTTGAGTATTCTTTTTAGGATCAAAAAGCAAAACGGATCCATATATTGCTAATAAATTAGGATTTTCATTGAAATAGCTTAAGTGGATATCAAAAAAATTTTTTTCGATTGTTTCATCCGCAGAAAGAAAAAATATAAAGCCATTTTTGGAAGCTCTTTTTAAAGCTCTTGCACAAGCTTGAGCTATCCCTGAATCTGGAGAAGAACTTAAATCAATATCGAAAACCTCTTTTTGACTTTTAATATAATCAACTGTTCCATCTCTAGATCCACCATCTTGAATAATAATTTTAAAATTCTTATAATTACTTTTTTTAAGAGAATCAAAAGTTGATTTTAAATGCGGCATAGCATTAAGAGTAGTTAGTATAATTTCAACTTTTTTTGATTTCATAAGTTTATTTTCAATTCTTAAAAAAATTATTATTGGAGATAATACTTATATTTTCACGCAAGTTATATCCATAAAAATTTTTTATAATTTTGAAATTATATTTTTGAAATTTTTCTATTTCCACTGGATTACAGTAAATAATAAAACAATTTTGCGACATTATTTTTTTTATGAAATTATCTAAAGTTAAACCAATAAATGGATTGTAGATATAAAAAATTAATTTATTACTATCGGAATACTTATCATAATCAATTGCCTCTGCATAGTAGTATTTTGGCAACTTTTCAAAGGTTATTAAATTTTTTTCATGCATTATTGAAGCATTGCGCTTGGCCAAATTTATCATAGATTCAGAGTAATCTAATCCTATTGGAAAAATTCTCTCTTCTAAATTTAAATTTTCCATCAGTTCTGAATAAACTAAACAAGGCTTGCCCTTACCACAACCAGCATCAATAAATTGGAAATTTTTAAAATCCTCCCCCAGTAATTGAATTAGAAAGTTTAAAGATTTTTTTACAGTACTAGTCCATGAAACAAAATAACTTATTCCATCTTTAAAACTCAAACTTTTTCTTGTATCAATTTCTTTATCTTTTTCGAAATATAAATGAGTATTGGTTCCTCTCTTTATATCATATAAGTGGGCATTCATGAAATAATCTATAGCGAATCTTGGACTAGATTTTTTTATTAATTTTAAGTAATTCCCAAAATGCATATATTAATATTTACATTAAAACTAATCTTACATATAAATTTTTATATTGATTAAAAAAAAAATTTTTTCTTAATTAATTCAGAATAATATTTTATTCTCACTTTTTTAAATATATGGTTACTCAAATTATTAAAGGTGATATACCAAATGAAATTCCAGAAGAAATTCTAATAAAAATGGATGCATTCCATAATAAAGAAGTTCTTAATGCATTTTTTGGTAATAATTGGTATTCATTTTTCAAAAAAGAAAATACAAACTACTTTTTTCATACCTTTTATCCAGAGGATTTTTATTTAGAAGCAATGAAATTAAAATTTAAAGAGATAAATCCTTTTTTGGGTTATAGTGGGCCATTGGTAATAGGTTCAAAGCAATTTATATCGAATGCTTTATTGGAATATATTAATGAAATTAGAAAAATAGGAGTAATAGCTGAAGTTATCAGATTTAATCCTTTCTTGCGTAATTATGAATTTTTTTCTAACCAAAAGAAAGTAAGATTAATTAATACAAAAAAAATAGTGGGGATAAAAGTTAATAATAATGAGTCTCATCAGATCAACCAATATTCAAAACCTTGTCAAAGGCGTTTGAAATTAGGTTATAAAAATTGTATTTTTAAAAAAATAAATAAAAAAAATGATTGGAAAACCTTTAAGGATTTTTTATTAAGTTCACTTAAGAATAAAAATGCAGATAAAAAATTCTTCATGAGCAATACATTTTTCAATAGGGCTAAATCTTCCGAATATTTTGAGGGTTATGGAGCCTATTTTAAAAATAAAATAGTTTCAGCAGCATTAATCCTAAAAGGTAATAAAAATGATTATTACCTTATAGCAGGAAATTCATTAGAAAAAATAGCTGGAGCAAATGAATTCTTAATTCATCAAATTTCTTTAATTAGTAAAAAAGAAAATAAAGAATATCTCATCCTAGGAGGAGGAATAACAAATACTATCAATGATTCACTACTTGCTTTTAAAAAGAAATTTTCGAGTAATTTATTCGATTTTCATATTGGAGGTATTATTCATAATGAAGAAATATACAATAAAGTTATTGATTTTTCTCAGAAGATAAATACAAATTTATTAAATACAAGATATTTTCTCAAATATCATCAATTAGGTAAATGAAGAAAATAATCATTTATTTTGTTATTGAAGCTTTTTAATGAAGTTGAGAAGTCTAGCTGTTTAGATAAATCTAAATTTAAAATTCAAGATGCTAAAGTATGATTCAAAATATATTCACACCAAATATCTATTTTATTTAGAAGTAATACATTTGATAACTTAGAATTTAAAAAAGCAAAATTACTTATGTTTGAAATTGTAGAAAAATTTGAGAAGGAAATCGCAAATTTCTATGGTTCGCCTTATGCGGTAGCTACTGATTCATGTACTCATTCAATAGAACTATGCCTAAGATTAGAGAGTTTTAAAAAAATTTCTATTCCTACAAGAACTTATATTTCAATTCCTTTCCTTCCGATAAAATTAAATCTTGATTGGAGTTGGGACAGGAATAAGTGGGAAGATTATTATTTTTTAGGAAATACCAATATCATTGACGCTGCTGTTTATTGGAAAAAAGATAGTTATATTACAAATTCTTATATGTGCTTAAGTTTTCAATTTCAAAAGCATTTAAGTCTTGGAAGAGGTGGAATGATTTTGTGCGATGATGAAACTTCATATAAAGTATTAAAGAAAATGTCCTATGACGGTAGAGATCCATTAATACCATGGAGGGAACAAAATATAGATATGATTGGTTATCACTACTATATGACGCCAGAAACAGCTTTAGAAGGCCTAAATAAAATTAAGGAAGCAAAAAATAAACCCCCTAAGAGATGGGATTGGCTGGATTGGCCAGATCTATCAAAGATGAGCGTATTTGACAAATATAAAATGTAAGGAATGACGATAGTTACTCAAAAGTTTATATTTAATATTTTTTCTTCTTCTAAAATCCTAATTTTATTTAATATATGGAAAAGTTTTTGATAAATAATATTTGTTCTTATGAATTTGCATAAAGATTCCTTATAAAAATTCTACTCACGCATGGAAGAAGGGATTTTGTTTCATCAACTATTTAGACCCTTTTTAAGTGAAAAATATCATCGCATTAATATTTCGCCTCAAAATGAATCGATGCAAGTATCCCATTTATCTCTAGTCAAAAATCAGACTTTTAAGGCTCATAAACATATTTTTTTAAAAGGATTATGTCCCAGCACATGAATCATCGTTGATAATTTCAGAGCAGGTAAAAAGTCTTTTACTTTTATTTAAATGACAAATTAATAGCTTCTAGGATTTTGAAAAAAGGTGATTATACTATCACACTTAAAGGAGGTCATAATTACGAGATTTTAAAAGAACGCACCATAGTTTATGAGTTGAAAACTGTTCCTTAGCTTGGTCTTGAAAAAGATAAAATTTTTTAAAAGATCAAGATCATCAATGATATAGTTAGGTTAAAAAGATAATAAATTGAAAAAAGCTTTTATTACAGGAATTAATGGTCAAGACGGTTCATATCTAGCAGAACATCTTCTAGCTATGGACTTCGAAGTTGGAGGACTAATTAGAAGGAGTTCAGTATCTGAGAATCAGACTTACAGGATTAATCATTTATTTAAAAATGGTATAAAAACTTATTATGGAGACATTATAGATAAATCATCTATTGAAAAAGCATTGTCAGACTTTAAACCAGATTATTTGTTTAATCTTGCTGCACAAAGTCATGTCAGGTTATCTTTTGATATGCCCTTTTTTACTACACAGGTAAATTCAATTGGAGCATTAAACGTTTTTGATACCATAAAAGACAAATTTCCAAACATTAAAGTATATCAAGCAAGTTCATCAGAAATGTTTGGAAGATCAATTGATGTAGATAAATATCAAAGGGAAACTACTCCAATGCATCCAGTAAGTCCATATGGATGTTCCAAGCTATACGCATATAGTATTGCTAGAAACTATAGGAAAGCATATGGTTTATTCATCTCAAATGGAATCTTGTTTAACCACGAATCTCCAAGAAGAGGGAGAAATTTTGTTACGACAAAGGTTATAGAAGGAGCATTAAAAATTAAATATGGGAAGAAAGAAAAATTAGAAATGGGTAATTTAGATTCATTTAGAGACTGGGGTCATTCTTCAGACTACACAAAGGCAATGCTTAAACTTTTAATACATAGTGAAGCTGAAGACATTGTAATTTCCTCAGGAGAAGCACATTCAGTTAGGGAACTGTGTAATATTGTCTTCAAGAAACTAAATATGAATTATAAAGATCATATAATTCTAAATAAGAGATACCTTAGACCAGAGGAACTTCCTTATCTTAGAGGGGATTCAAAAAAAGGAAAAGAAATATTAAACTGGAAGCCAAGTTATACTTTTGAAAAGTTATTAGAAGAGATGATTAATCATTTTGAAAAAGATTTTATATAAAAAATTTTAATTTTCAAGATTATTTATTTAATATTTTTAAATTTTTTTTTAAGTTTTCCATAATTTAAATTTCTTAAGCAAGAAAAGGAGAAAGGATAAACAATTAACATTTTAAATAATTTCAACTCTAGGCACTTAATATAAGATCCTCTACCAAACCTAAAATTCTTTGACTGTAAGAAGTCTTAAATTTACTTACATATTTTTCACTCATTATTTTCATTCTTTTAGAAAATGCTTTATCTTCTAGTTGCTTAAACATTATTTTTACTTTATCTTTTAATTCCTTCCTATTTTTTGCAAGTACTACCTCTTTTTCTTCCTGAAATTCTTTGAAGTGAGGAAGTGAGTAAACAGCTTGAAAGTGCTTTGCCTCTATATCTTCAAGTGGTAAAAAACACATTAATGGTTTCCCATGTATAGCTGCCTCAATTAAAATTGTTGATAGAGGAGATATTACACAATCGCAATAAGTTAGAACTGCATGTGTATCAGAATAGTCTGGGAAAGTTAAATGATACCCTTTATTTTTAATACATTCCATATATCTTTTCATCGTATTTTCAATTTTTACATGTTTCCATTTCTCTTGAATAATTCTCTCGCCTTGATTACCCCCACCACCCCAGGGATGAGGCCTATATAAAACTGTGGCATCTTTATAATTGCCTTTTTCAATTTCCTCCTCCAATAATTTAAGATGTTCATACTCATTAGTTCCTAAGCTTCCGCCTGCATATAAAATAATTTTCTTTGATAAATCTAAATTATTATTTTCAAAAAACTGGCTTCTATTAAGTTTAGGTTTTTTTCTATAGATATCAAATTGGGCTGACCCAAAGCCAATAACTTTTTCCTCAGGCAATTTCATGTATCTTTTAGCAAAATTTACAGTTTGTGGTCCCCATGCTAAAAATAAATCTGGTGTTCCTGATTTTATCTGTCCTGAAAGTGGGTTATCCCATGAATTCATTATGAATATAAATGGAATATTATTTATCTTAGCTTCTTTTAATAAGTCATTTATATAAACACCATTTGGTATCCCAGGATTAATCAAAATATCATATTTATTTTTTCTGATTAATTCTCTCATAAATACATTTGGATTTTTCCAAGATTTATAAATAATCCAAATTTTATAAATTTCAAATATTAATGGTAAGGCTAATATCCTATGAAAAAATTCTACTTTAGGAGGAGTAACAAGTCTCAAAGTGCGTCTAGAGTCTTTAGCATATTGATCTTTTCCTCTCATTACTTCTACATGACTTCTTCTTGACCATATAGAGCGACTTGTGGGGTTTGTAGGTAAACGATATATTTTTGAATCTTTGATATAACTTGATGGATCTAAAGAAATTCTTTTATGGCCTAGTGGAGGAAAAATATAATCTACCTTATGTTTTTTTGATAGCTTAGAAAAAACCTTACTATGAACAAAATGTCTAATCATTATGTCATGATCTATAAAGATACCTATTCTTAATTTCCTTTTTGATTTCATAAAAATAGCTTTTTAAATATCTATAAAAATTTTTATTGAATTTGATTAAATTTAATTGTAAGATATAACGTTGTTAGTTTTAAATCAGACTTAACTTTTAAAAAATAAAAAAAAATTAATATCATGAACAACTTGGAGCGTTACAAAAAAGTATTTATTGATTGCTTTGAAATAGAAGAAGCAATTTTAACTGATTTAAAATATCAAGACATAGATCAATGGGATTCACTTGGACATATGTCAATGATTGGTGCTTTAGAAGATGAATTCGATATAATGTTTGAAATGGATGATATTATTGATTTTAGTTCTTTCATTAAAGGCAAAGAAACACTTGCTAAATACGGAATAGAGATAGAGTAAAGTGCTTGAGATTGTATCTAAAAATAATCCTGATCATATTGCAATAATAAAAAAAAATTTTTCCAAAACATATAGAGAACTATATGAAGATATAAACTTTCTAAAAAGTAAATTTAATAAAAGGGAGGTTATTTTATTAATTTGTGATAGCTCTTATGAATCAATTATTATTTACTTGGCATGCCTTCAAGCCAGTTCAATACCTCTTTTATTGAGCGAGAAT
>Ga0310343_10001240_pt1 | contig 12912 bp, 9 predicted proteins | sample HC15DNA2025_MG_FD_203519 | JGI IMG/M metagenome (GOLD analysis project Ga0310343, IMG submission 203519) | Marine microbial communities from station ALOHA, North Pacific Subtropical Gyre - HC15-DNA-20-25_MG | ecosystem: Environmental > Aquatic > Marine > Oceanic | place: Pacific Ocean: North... | reverse complement strand
CGTCGTCGCCTTCCCAGGTGCCGTGCCAGAGTTCGTCGTTGATCCAGGTGACGCCGGTGACGAAGCGGTCGGATTCTAGAGTGCGCAGTACCGCCCCGGTTTGCGGATCCACTTGATGGATCTTTCGTTTCCGGTACTGGCCGACCCAAAGGGAACCTTCCGCCCAGGCCATGCCGGAATCCTCGCCGTCACCGGGGGCGGGCACGGTGGCGATAATCTCACCGGTGTTCGGGTCGATCTTCTGGATCCGCTTTTCGGCGATCTGGTAGAGGTGGGTGCCGTCGAAGGCGGTGCCGGCGTCCGCCGCCACGTTCAGTGTTTTCTGTATTTCACCACTGGCCGGGTCCAGCGCCTGGAGTTTGTCGCCGGTGGCCAGCCAGACGTAACGGCCGTCGTAGTCCACGCCGCCGACCGTTGATGCGCCGGGGAAGGGGCCGTACTCCCGAATGATTCGTGCTTGTGATCGTTTCATGGTGATGTCCTCCTTGTAGGTTCAGGCCATCCTAGCCGCCGGGCAGTGGCGCGGTGAGTAACAAGGTTGTCGTGAATCCGAGCACCGGCGACGCCACCCAGCGGCGCGCGCGCCCTTGCCCTATGGCTTCCACTTTGCCGGCGTCCGCCAGGGCGTCCAGCGCCCGTTGCACGGTGCGCTGGCTGGTGCCCAGCGCCAGTGCCAGGGCGGAGCTGGACCAGGCTTCGCCGTCGGAAAGAAACGCCAGTATCGGCGCATGCTTGTCTTCCACCGGTCGGGCCAGCACCGCCACGTCGCCGGTCAGCGGTTCCAGTTTGAAGCCGTGGCGGGTGGCGTGCAGCCGCGCGAGGGGTCGTAGTGCTTTGCGCAGCCGTCCGATTTCCACGCGCAGCCGGGCGCGGTGGGATTCCTCCACCTGGCGCAGACGGAAGGCGCGCTCGATCAAGGTGTCGCGGCGGGCGTCGCCGGGCCAGGCTTCGGCCAGCGTGCGCGCCAGGGTGAACAGCACCGGCCGTGTCGCCAGTTCGATCACGGTGCCGGCCTGGCGCACGCTGTAGCGGCAGGCGTCCACCACCAGGGTGGGGGACGCGAACAGTGCTTCCACTTCATCAAGCCGCACCGGTCGATCTTCGTCGTGCGTTACCAGTCGGGCGGCCGGCGCCTGCAGCACCCGGGCGGCCTTGTCCACTTCGTTGATCAGGGCGGCAATGCCGGAGCGCTGCGCCGCTTGACCGGCGTGGCCCAGGGCGGTGCGTGCGGTGCGAGTGTCGAGCCGGCGCAGGGCGATACCGGCGACGGCCAGTTGGTGGGTGGCCTGCAAGGCGGGCGGCAAGACATCGGGGTTGAGTGCCTGGAGTTGTTCCTCGGCGTCGTCGAGCCGGCCGATCAGCAGCAGGCGGTGAACCGCCAGATAGCGGGCGTGCGCGGCGTTCACGGTATCGCCGTGGCGCTGCAGGGTTTCCCGGGCCGCGTCCAGCGCCTTGGAGGAGGCGTGCAGGTCGCGGGCGGCCAGCGCCACCTCCGCTTCGGCGACCACGCAGCGGGCACGCGCCACCGTTTCCTTTGTGGTGAAGGCCCGCGCCGCCCGCCGCAACAGGGCCCTGGCGCGGGCCAGGTCGCCGAGCTGCGCCATGGCGATGCCGCGCAACGCCAGCGCCGGCGCATCGTCGCGCAGCGAGACATGGTTCAGCGCCCGCAACGGATCGCCGCCGGCCAGGGCTCGCGCCGCCGCTGAAATCAGCGAATCCATGAACGTCCCGCCACGGCTGTTCTCCCCTCAGGTTCACTGCTGTCGAGCTTAGCACAGCGAAAAGAGAGGACCGGGCCGGGGGAAGCGCTAGTCGCCCACCATCAGTTGCTTTAAACACATGGCCGGCGTGACGCCCGCCCATCGTTTGAATGAGCGGCGGAAGTTGGTGTTGTCGTTGAAATTCAGTCCTTTGGCGACCTGCTCCGTGCTGTAGCCCTCGAACTGAAACCAGTGAATGGCCTGGTGCAGGCGCACCTCGTCCAGCAGTTGCTGGAAGTGACAGCCTTCGTCCTTGAGCCGCCGCTTGAGGGTGGCCGGGCTGCACCGCAGCAGGTTGGCGACGCGCGGTAGCGACGGCGCGTCGGCCAGGTTTTTCTGCAGATGGCGATAGAGACACAGGCGCAAGCTGTCGCCACTGCCGCCCTCCAGTTGCTGCTGACATTGCCGCAGGGCGGGCAGGCGGATGGTCGAAGACGCCTGCGGCCAGGGTCTCTCCAGGTACTGGCGCGGCAGTATCATGGCGTCGATGTGGGCATCGAAGTGCAGCGGCCCGCCCAGATACACCTCATAGTGTTCCGGATGTCCGGGTTGCGGATAACTGAACTGAAACGCCCAGGGCAGGCGCGTCTCGCTCAGCCAGCGGGTGACCGAGGCCAGCGCGGTCATGGCGGCTTCCACCACGAAGCGATGTTCCGACCGGTATCCGGTGCTCGGCAGCCAGTGCAGGCAGACATGCTTGTCGGTGACGGTGAGGCGCACGCCCAGCAACGGCAGGATCAGGCGGCTGAAATCGCGGAACACCTGAAGCGCTTCGCCCAGGTTGCCGGCGTTGGCCAGCAGGGCACTGACGCTGCCGTAATGGCCGGGGAAAAGCCGCTGACCATAGCGAAAGCTCAGCTCCGGGTCCGGTTGAAGGCGCCGGGCGTTGTGGATCAACTGCAACCAGGTGCGCGGGCTGAAACGGGCCTCGCCGCTGAGAATCTGCTCATGAAACAGGCCGGTATGTCGCAGCAAGCGGTTCAGATCAATGCCTTGATCCTGGATCAGATCAATCAGCTCCGCGGGCTGATGATGGGCGGGGATAAAGGGCTGATCCGCAAGGTAGCCCTTCATCAGGCGACCCTGGGCTGATCCGGGCGGGTGGTCAGCAGCTGCTGGTTGGCGCGGTCGATCAGCGTTTGCGCGTCGTCATCTTTCGACACCGCCAGCCCGGTATGCACGGTCGGCGCATGGGTCTCGCCGCGCCGTGTCTTGAAGGCGAAGCTGTTGGCGGCCTGGTCCAGTTCCCGGCGCAGGTTTTCGGCGGCGCCGTATTCGGTGGCGGGTAATACCACGGCAAAGCGGTCGCCGGCATAGCGGCAAAGCAGATCCTTCTGGCGCAGGTTCAGTACCAGTACTTCGCCCAGCTCGCGGAGCAGCCGGTCACTGTCGGCGCCGCCGAGCAGGCGGCGGCTGTGATCGAAGCAATGCAGATCCAGCATGATCAGCGCCACCGGACGGCCCGGATGCTGAAGTTCCCGGCTGAGCTGTTCGCGCAGATAGCCGGCGCCGCTGAGTGGCGTCAGGGCGTCAAAGCTGCGGTGTTCCCGAAAAATGCGTTCGCGCTTGAGCAACTGCCGGTTGATCGCCTGCTGCTCCCGGTGCCAGTGATAGATGCCCAGTGTCAGCAGGATCATGCCCACCGGCATGGTGCCGGATTCAAGCCAGTGGTCCCAGTTGACGCTGGCGGGAAGCTGGATGAATTCATCCAGCACATCCTGCCAGTAGGAGAAGAAGATAAACGCCAGCCCGCTGCTCAGCAGGCGCGTCACCCAACCGGTCGGACGGCTGTTGAAAATAAAGAAGGTCCACATCAAGGACAGCAGCGCCGCGCCCCCTTCGCCGCCAATATCCAGCCAGGCGATTTCCGCCGCCGGCTTTAGCGAACCGACGGTCAGATTAAGAATCAGTATGCCCAGGCCGATGGCCATAATGGTTGCGATGGAGCAGCGATGCAGCGCCGTCATGTTTGCCACGGAAGCCTCCTTTGTTTAGCGGCGGTTATATCTCACCGTGATGTCAGGGCGATGACAGTTTCTATTGGGAGGCAAACGTCTGGGAATGGGCCTTAGGGTCAAATCGGCTCATACGTCTTGTTCTCCAGGCGCTGGAAATAGCGTGCCGGGGCTCGCAACGCCGGGGTTCGCGGGTTTCGCCGGTTCACGGACGGGTGCGATGGGATCACCCGGCCGGCGGGAAAACGGTAAGTCATTGATTTTAAAGAGGCATCGAAAAACTGTGTCGCAGAACTGACATATTCGGACTCTACGGTCCCCTCCACACCACATCACCACCAGAGGGGGAATCACCGTGGCGACACCCATTTTCCGTTACCGCACGCTGGCGCTGAGCATCGGTCTGCTGTGCGGCTCCGTGCAGGCCGATACGGCCGGGCAGACCGACGAAGAAGTCACCGTCCAGGGTAATACCGAACACGTCACCGTGATTGGTCAGGCGGCCAGACTCGACAAGGCGCTCAAGGAGCAGCGCCGTTCCGACAGCATCTCCAACGTGGTGTCCGCCGACGGCGTGGCCCAGTTGCCGGACGCCAACGCCGCCGAGGCGCTGCAGCGCGTGCCGGGTGTCACGGTGGAGCGTGATCAGGGGGAAGGGCGTTACGTGACGGTGCGCGGCCTGGGGGCCGGCTTGAACGCGGTGTCCATCAACGGCTCGCTGTTGCCGTCGCCGGAAGGCGATACCCGCGCCGTGGCCATGGATGTGCTGCCCTCCGAGCTGGTGCAGTCCATGTCGGTGGTGAAGACCCTGACGCCGGATATGGACGCCAATTCCCTGGGCGGCACCATTGAAGTGCGCAGCCTGTCCGCGTTCGACCATGAAGACGCCTTCAACACCTTTTCCGTCAGCGGCAGCCACGACGACAACACCGGTGAGATCAGCCCCAAGCTGTCCGGTGCCCTGACGCGCAAGTTCAGCATCGGTGACGGCACGGACAACTTCGGTGTGGCGCTGGCGGCTAGCTGGGAAGACCGGGATTTCGGTTCCGATAACGTGGAGACCGATGGCGGCTGGGACGACCTCAGCGCCGGCACGCTGGAAGAAGTGCTGATGCGTAAAGCGGAGCTGACCCGCAAACGCCAGGCGGTGGGGCTGAACTTCGACTTTAAGCCGGATGACATGACGTCCTTCTATCTGCGCACGCTGTATTCCAGCTTTGAGGACACCGAGAACGGCAATAACTCCCTGGTGGCGTTCGATCCCGCTGTGGGCGTCGGTGAGCGCGGCACCGGCGAAGCGGAGCTGGAATTCAAGAACCGCACCGAAACCCAGGAGATCCACTCCGTGGTGCTCGGTGGCGAGAAGTTGCTGGAGACCTGGACGCTCAACGGCCAGGTGGGCTACAGCCACGCCTTCCAGGACACCCCCAACGAAGTGGAAGCGCTGTTTGTCGGCGGTCCCTTTAACGGCTCTTTTAACGACAGCCGCAAGCCTATCCCGTCCATGGAGGACGCCTACTACCAGGCCGGGTCCTACGAACTGGACGAGGTAAAGCGCGAGGACCAGTTGACCACGGACACCGAGGCCAACATCAAGCTCGACTTCGCCCGGGACTACCTGTTGGGGGCCAATCCCTCACAGCTCAAGTTCGGCACCAAGGTCAGCCGCCGGGAGAAGGACAACGATGTCGAGGTGTCGGAATTCGACACCGACGATCTCGCCAGCACCGATCTGGAAGATTACTACGACGACGTGGATTACGGGCTGGCGCCGTTCGGGCCGGGTGTCAGTAACAGCGCCATCCGCGCGGCGATCGCCGGCATGGCCGGCGCCCGTAACGAAGTCGATTCGCGCCTGGAAGACTTCGAAATGCGCGAGGACACGAACGCCCTCTACGTGATGAACAGCGTCGACCTCGGCGACTGGTACCTGCTGGCGGGCGTGCGCTATGAAAGCACCTCCTTCGAAGCCGACGGCGTGCGCTATGACGACGCCAGCGGCGAATGGAGCGCCAACCGCAGCGACAAGACCGACGACTATCTGTTGCCCGGCCTGCACGCCCGCTACCGCCTGGACAGCGACACCCTGGTGCGCGCCGCCTTCACCCAGAGCGTGGTGCGGCCGTCCTTCGAACAGCTGGCGCCCTATGTCTACCTGGAAGATGACGACGGCGACCTGAAAGCCGAGTTCGGTAATCCGGACCTGGACCCGCTTGAATCCAGCAATCTGGATTTGGGGATCGAGCGCTACATGGGGCGTCTGGGCCTGATGTCCGCGTACCTCTTCTACAAGGACATCAAGAACTACACCTACGCCACCGATCTGGCCGGCACCGGTGACTGGGCCGCCTATGACGAAGCGGCGACCTTCGCCAACGGTGACGACGCCAGCATCTACGGCCTGGAGCTGGCCTTCTCGCGCAAGTTCGGCAATTTCCTCACCGGCGCCAACCTGACGCTGAGCGAATCCGAAGCCACCATCGACGGCTTTAACGGCGGCGACTACCGCAGCCGCGACATCGACCTGCCGCTGCACTCCGATACGGTCGCCAACCTCACCGTCGGCTGGGAGAACGAGCTGGTCAGCCTGCGTTTGGCGGGCAACTACAAGTCCAGCTACCTGGAAGAGATCAGCTCCCTGGATGAGCCGGAACGCGACCGCTATGTCGATGACGCCTTCTATCTGGACTTCAGCGCCAAGTACTACGTGACCGACCAGCTTCAAGTGAACTTCGACGCCCTCAACCTCACCGACGAAGTCTTTTACGCCTACCTCGGCAAGGAGCGGTTCAACGCGCAATACGAAGAGTACGGCCCGACGTTCAAGTTGGGGCTGACCTGGACCGGATTCTGATTTTTACAGGCACCTTTCCCCGCCCGCCCACAGGGCGGGGAAAGGCGTTTTTTAACTGTTTTAGAGAGTTGTTATGTCGATCAAAGCACCCATTCGCGATGCCGTTTCCTCCCTTTGCGGCAAGCCCGCCTCGCTGCTGATGCTGGCGGTCCTGCCGCTGGCCGGTTGCGGCAGCAATGCACAGCAAGCCACCGGTCAAGCGGATCAAACCGATGACGTTGTGATCACCGAACCGGTCACGCTGCAGGCCGATATCACTCCGGAGGCCGCCCAGTGGCTGCCGCCTCTGGCGTTCCTGCCGGACGCGGAGATGCTGGTCACCGATGAAATGAAGGGGCTGTTCCTGGTCAGCGAGCAGGGCGCCACCCTGGCGCATCTGCCCGGCGGGTTCGGCGCCGTGGACCACCGCGGCGACGAGCAGGGCCTGCTGGTGGCGCTGGTGGATGAAGACCATCAGCAGGCGCTGCTGGCGCGCTTCAACGGTGAGGACCTGAGCTGGGAAACGCATCATCTGCCGCAGCCGGATTTCAAGATCGACGGGCTTTGCCTGCACCGCGACAGCGGCGACAACGACTTTCTTTTCGTGGTCGGCGAGGAAGGTCTGGGCGAGCAATGGCTGGTGGCCGAAAACGGCCGCCTGGTGGAGCACCCCGGCAAGGTCCGCAATCTGAGCCTGCCGCCGCAAAGCGAATACTGCCAGGTCGATGACGTCCATGAGCGTCTCTACGTGAACGAAGAGAACGTCGGGCTGTGGGCGTACCAGGCGCATCCGGAGGCCGGCCTCAGCCGTGAGCCGGTGAGCGTCAAGGCGCCGTTCGGTGACATCACCGGGGCCGCGGCGGCGATGGCGGTCCTGCCGGGTAGTGCGCTGCTGGTGCTGGACCCGAAAGAGGCACGCCTGCACCGCTATCCGTATCGTCTTGCCGATAACCAACTGGCCTGGGAGGCCGGCACGGCCCTGCCGTTAACAAGCCTCGATGAACCGGAGCGCCTGGACGTTCGCCGCCAGGGCGACGCGCTGGCGCTGTTGATACGTGACGACGCGGGGCTTTCGCGGGCCACCCTGGCGTGGCAGCCGGACAGCGTGGACGCGCCGGAAGTGCTGCCCCGGTTGCGCGCCTCGGTGCAGACCGATCCGGTTCCCAGCCTGGGCGATGCCGCCGACGACCCGGCCATCTGGGTGCACCCCGAGCGGCCCGGTGACAGCCGCGTGCTGGGCACCGACAAGCAGGGCGGCCTGGGCAGCTACGACCTGTCCGGAAAGCAGGTGCAGTACCTGCCGGTGGGGCGCATGAACAACGTGGATGTGCGCACCGGTTTCGCCCTGGGCGACCGCACCGTGGATCTCGCCGTGGCCAGCAACCGCGACCGCAACAGCCTGCAGATTTTCGCCATCGACCGCGACAGCGGCGAACTCACCAACCTGGGCGATATCGCCACGCCGATGACCGAGATATACGGCCTCTGTATGGCGAAGCAGGGTGAGGCGTTCTATGCCATTCCCAACGACAAGGACGGCACCTTCATCCAGTACCGCCTGAGCGCACCGCACGGCGAGATGCAGGCCGAAGAGGTGCGCCGTTTCAACGTCGACAGCCAGCCGGAAGGCTGCGTGGCCGACGATGCCGCCGGCCGCCTGTTCGTCGGTGAGGAGAACGCGGCGGTCTGGACCCTGCCGCTGGACCCGGCGGAAGACACCGCGCTGACGGAAGTGATCGCGGTGGACGGCGACCTGGTGGACGCCGATATCGAAGGCCTCGCGGTATGGCGTCGCGGCGACCGCGCCTATCTGGTGATTTCCAGCCAGGGCAACAACGCCTATGTGATCACCGACGCTACGCCACCCTATGCGGTCCGTGGGGCGTTCCGCATCGGCCTTAATGCGCGGCTGGGCATCGACGGCGCCTCGGAAACCGACGGCCTGGAAGCCAGTGCCGCCGACCTGGGCGGCGCCTACGCGGACGGTCTGCTGGTGGTGCAGGACGGGCGTAAGCGCATGCCCGAAGGCAACCAGAACTACAAGCTGCTGCCCTTCGCGGACGTGATCGAGGCCCTGGATCTGTAGGGCGACATCTTTGTGACACAACCGTTTGATACAGGTATTTGCTATGCATTCAACCATGGATGACATGACCCTCTGGGGGCTGGTCGGCGAGGCCAGCCTGGTCGTCAAGGCGGTGATGCTGCTGCTGGTGATGGCCTCGGTGGCCAGCTGGTGTGTGATCGTGCTGCGCCATCTGGCGCTACGCCGCGGTGAAAAACACCTCAAACAGTTCCTGCAAACCTTCCGTAGTGAACCGGACCTGAAAGCGATGACGGCGATGCCGTCGCCCCGGCACCCCCAGGCGGCGGTGCAGACCCTGTTCAACGCCGGTTACGCCGAGTACGAGCTGCTCCACGGCGACTGGGACAGCAGCCCGGCCTCGGTGCAGGAGGGCGTCGAACGGGTCATGCAGGTGGTGATCGCGGAACAGGAGGCCGAGCTGGAAACCGGCCTCTCGTTTCTCGCCACCGTGGGCTCGGTGAGCCCTTACGTCGGTTTGTTCGGCACCGTCTGGGGCATCATGAATTCCTTTATCGGCCTGTCTCAGGTGCAGCAGGCGTCGCTGTCGACGGTGGCGCCGGGCATCGCCGAGGCCCTGATCGCCACCGCCATCGGCCTGTTCGCGGCGATTCCCGCGGTGATCGCCTATAACCGTCTGGCCGCCCGCGGGCAGCGACTGGTCGCCGCCAGTTACGCCTTTGGTACGGAATTGCAGCAGCGTCTGCATCGCCTGCTGTACGCCAGAAACGGGGGCCGCCAGCCGGGCGAGGGGGCGCGGCTGAGGAGCGCGCCATGAAGCCGCCCGCCAACAAGCACAAGCAGAACGCCGATATGAACGTGGTGCCTTACATCGATGTGATGCTGGTGCTGCTGGTGATCTTCATGGTCACCGCGCCCATGCTCACCCAGGGCGTTCAGATCGAATTGCCGAAGGTGGAAGCGCAGGCGCTGCCCAGCGAAAACGAACAGAAAATTCTGACACTGTCGGTGAAAAACGACGGCAGCTTTTACTGGAATCTGGGCGACGAGCTGGACATCCGCGGGGAGACCGGCAACGCGGCGGACGTGGACGCCATGGTCGAGGATGTATCGGCGATCGTCGCCCGCGAGGCCAACGTGCAGGTCTTTATCCGCGCCGATGAAGACGCAGTGTACAGCATGGTTGTATCCGGCATGGCCTCGCTGCAACAGGCCGGGGTGACGCAGCTCGGGTTGATTACCGAGGCCCCGCAATGACGGATGTGATCCGTGCACACCACCTGCCGGAAGACAGCGTGTGGCAACGTCGCCAGCGGTGGCTGGCGGTGGCGATCAGTGTGCTGCTGCATGGCCTGCTGGCGTTGTTTCTGTTTGGCGACTGGATGCCGTCCACGCCGCCGGCGCCGGTGATTCAGACCCTGGAGGCCCGTCTGGTGACCTTGCCGCCGCCACCCCCGGAGGTCGCCCCCGCGCCCGCCCCGGAACCCGAACCGGAACCCGCCCCGGAACCTGAGCCGAAGCAGGCGGACCTGGCGTGGGAGAGGACTGAGCCGGAGCCTGAATCAGAGCCAGAGCCAGAGCCGGAGCCTAAGCCCGAACCTGAACCTGAACCGGAGCCCCGGCCGGAATCCCAGCCCGAGGCGAGGGAGCAACCGCCGCGGGCGCAGGAAGAAGTGGCCGGCGAGTCCACCGCCGAGTCCTCGGCGCCGGCCTTTGTCCCCGAGCAGGTGGCCGCTAGCGACATCGAGAGCAGCTACCGGCCACTGAGCAAGGCACCGCCGAACTATCCGCGCCGCGCCCTGATGCGCGACATGGAAGCGGACTGCACCGTGACCTACACAGTCAACAAGCAAGGGCGTGTGGAAGCCTTGAAGATAGAGGAAGGCGAGTGCCACCCGCTGTTCGAGCAGCCGTCGCTGGCGGCGGCCCGCAAGTTCCGGTACAGCCCGCACAAGATCGACGGTAAAGCGGTCACCGTCACCGGCGTCAAAAATACTTTCCATTACCGGCTGAGTCGTTGAGCGCGCGGCCAGGGGGAATATCGTGAAAAAACTCCGTGAACAACATGAACACTTTCACCGGACCCTTGAGGCCCAGGGTGATGTGTCAGTGAATCCGTCAACCAACCGGTCGCTGGACGACGTGATCCGGCTGCGTCGCCGTAGTTTCTTGAAAGGCTCCCTGGCGCTGGCGGTATCCGGTTTCATGGGCGGCTCGTTATCGGGCTGCGCTTCCGGAGGCCGCGCCGCGCCGCAGGGCTTCGAGGCGGTGCCGATACAGACCGGGGAAGACTTCGACACCGTGGTGGTGCCGCCGGGCTATACCGCCCGGCCGTTCTTTTCCTGGGGCGACGCGGTGCTGGCGGACGCGCCCGCCTGGCGGGCGGACGCCGGCAACAGCTGGCAGGATCAGCTCAAGCAGGGCGGGCAGAACAACGACGGCATGCACTTCTTTCCGTTCCCGGACGATCCCAACGGCCGTGGCCTGCTGGTGGTCAATCACGAGTACGTCAATCCGACGCTGCATCGCGATGGCTTTGACTTTGTCGATGGCAAACGGCCGCTGGAACAGGTGCGCAAGGAGCAGGCCGCCCATGGCGTCAGCGTGATCGAGATTGCAAAAGACCCGGCCGGCCAGTGGCAGCGGGTCGTCCCCTCACGGTGGAACCGACGCGTCAGCAATCTGACGGAAATGGAAATCCGCGGTCCGCTGGCCGGGCACGATCTGATGAAGACGGTGGACGACCCGGCGGGCAAAACCGTGATCGGGACCTTGAACAACTGCTCCATGGGGTACACGCCCTGGGGCACCTACCTCGCCTGCGAAGAGAACTGGCACGACTATTTCGTCAACCGGGACAGCAGCGACCGGCGGACGTCCCATCGACGTTACGGCATCCTCGATGGGGAGCGGGCGGACAAGTACGCCTGGAATACGGCGGAGCCGCGCTTCGACGCCACCGCCGATCACAGCCGGCCCTTCGGCGGCCACGTTCAGGAACCGCACCGCTTTGGCTGGGTGGTGGAGATCGACCCCTTCGACCCGGACTCCCGGCCCATCAAACGCACCGCCTTCGGCCGCTTTTGCCGGGAAGGCTGCACCGCCTCCCTGGGCGACGACGGCCGCATGGCGTTTTACTCCGGCGACGACTCCCGTGGCGAATACCTCTACAAGTTCGTGCCGGAGGGCCGCTACATCGAAGGCGACCGCGAGCACAACCGCCACCTGCTCGACAGCGGCACCCTGTACGTGGCCCGCTTCGATGGCGACGGGCGCGGCGTCTGGCTGCCGCTGGTGCACGGTGAGAACGGCCTGACCCGCGCCAACGGCTTCGCCGACCAGGGCGAGGTGCTGGTCAACGCCCGCGCCGCCGCCGACCGGCTGGGCGCCACGCCCATGGATCGCCCGGAGTGGGTGGCCGTGGACCCGAATAATCGGGAGGTGTACGCCACCCTGACCAACAACCACAAGCGTGGCCACGCCCACCCGATCAACGCCGCCAATCCCCGCCACGACAATCACCATGGGCAGATCATCCGCTGGCGCGAGCAGGGCGCGGATGTCACCGCCACCCGCTTCACCTGGGACTTGTTTCTGCTGGCCGGGGAAGCGCAAGGCGACCACCCCGATCACCTCACCGGCACCATCAACGGCGATATTTTCTCGTCGCCGGACGGGCTGGCCTTCGACGCTGCTGGCCGGCTGTGGATCGAAACCGACTACGACGACCGGGACCCGCTGATGCAAAACATGGGCTGCAACCAGCTGCTGTGCGCCGACCCGCAAAGCCGGGAAGTACGCCGCTTTCTGGTGGGGCCGCGCGGTTGCGAGATCACCGGCATTACCTTTACGCCGGACCATCGCACCCTGTGGGTGAATATCCAGCATCCGAAAATCAGCTATCCGGCCAGCGACGGTGAGACCCGCCCCCGTTCCACCACGGTGATGATCACCAAGGAGGACGGCGGGGTGATCGGTACCTGATCAGCGCCGGCGGATTGTGCTCCGCTCGCTTTTCCTGCCGCGTACCGCCCTTGTACAGTGCAGAAAAAAGAAGGCAAGACGGAGCACACAATGAAAGTGAAGCGCATCATGGCCAATACGGCGACGTCGGATCTGGATAAAGCGGATCGCTTTTACGGCGACATCCTGGGCCTGGAACGGTTGATGGATCACGGTTGGTTCCGCACCTATGGTTCCCATGAAACCATGATGGTGCAGGTGAGCTTCGGGTCCGAGGGCGGCTCCGGGACGCCGGTGCCCGATCTGTCCATCGAGGTGGACGATCTGGAAGGCGCTCTGTCCCGCTTTAATGATGCC
>Ga0310343_10001238_pt1 | contig 12925 bp, 10 predicted proteins | sample HC15DNA2025_MG_FD_203519 | JGI IMG/M metagenome (GOLD analysis project Ga0310343, IMG submission 203519) | Marine microbial communities from station ALOHA, North Pacific Subtropical Gyre - HC15-DNA-20-25_MG | ecosystem: Environmental > Aquatic > Marine > Oceanic | place: Pacific Ocean: North... | reverse complement strand
ACGACGATCATGCGGATCATGACGATGATGCGGATCATGACGATCACGACGATCATGCGGATCATGACGATGAGGCTGACCATGATGATCATGACGATCATGCGGATCATGACGATGAGGCTGACCATGATGATCATGACGATCATGCGGATCATGACGATGAGGCTGACCATGATGATCACGACGATCATGCAGGTCACGATGATCACGGCCACCACCACCATTCAGGCCCCGATCCGCACCTTTGGATGGATCCAACTCTCGTCGCTCAGGCCGCAGTACTGATCGCTGACGCAGCCGTCGAGGCGGGTTGGCCTGAAAATGTCAATGACTGCGCAGCTGACTACGCAATTCAACTTGCGGCCCTCGATGAGGAAATTGCCTCTGAAGTCTCCGTTGTTGATGCGGGCGATCGAGTCCTCGTAACGAACCACGACGCGTTTGGAAGGTTTGCCGAACGCTATGGATTCACAGTTCTCGGAACGATTCTTCCGTCAACGAGCACTCTTGCCGAGGCCAACCCCGCCGATCTAACGGCCCTTGCTGAGGAAATTAAGGAAGCAGGAGTTACAACAATCTTCTACGACCTTCAAGCGAGCAGCATTGGCGCAGAATCTCTTGCCGAGCGCCTCGATGGGGTTGAAGTTGCTGGCCTCCTTACAGGCACGCTTGTTGAAGACCCCGAGGTGGGGGCTGACTACATCACGATGATGCGCACAAATGTCGAGCGAATGCTCTCAGGAATCGAGGGCTGAACTTCCGCAGTACCATTCAGTCGATGGACTGGTTGACGAACCCAATTGAATGGTGGATCAACCCGTTCATCGACAGTGAAATTATGCGTGATGCGGTCGTAGCGGCGCTTCTCACGGTGTTAGGGACCTCAATCGTTGGTTCCTGGGTGGTGCTTCGTGGCCTCACTTTCCTTGGTGATTCGTTGGCGCAAGGTGTGCTCCCAGGTATCGCAGTTGCATGGGCCTTAAGCGTCGACCCACAAATTGGCGCTTTGGTTGCTGCCTTTGCGATGGTGGCGGGGGTGAACGTCATTCGCTCTTCCTCGCCGTTGCCTGACGACGTTTCTCTCGGAATCCTGTGTGTCGGCTTCTTGGCTCTTGCGGTCGTACTGATGTCAGCTCGAGGCGGTTACGGAGATTTAAATCGTTTCCTGTTCGGTTCGATTACTGCGGTAGACGACCAACGGATCATTCGGTCGGCAATCTTCGCCGGCATTACTATTGTTTTCGCAATAGTTGGTTACCGCGCTTTGGCTATGGCAACGTTCGACGCCTCGCAAGCGAAGATTGCGAGATTCTCGCCGAGCATTGTTCATTTGGCTTTGCTCGTGATGACTGCTCTCACCGTGGTGAATTCCTTCGAAACCGTCGGGTCGCTGCTTGTCTTCGCGTTTCTCATCGCCCCTCCGACGACAGCCTCACTGTTGGTGAAAAGCGTTCCAAGAATTATTGGACTATCGATTGTGCTGGGAGCCCTTGCCGCCGTCATCGGGCTGCTCATCAGTTACCACCATCGAACCGCGGCCGGAGCGACGATGGCGCTTTTCAGCGTGATGATGTTTTTCCTTGGCCTGATCAGTCACAACATTCGCATCCGTACAGTTTCGGCCTAAGTACAGCCGGTCGACAGTGCCGGAGCACGAGGTGACGTCGCCTGCCGAGACGTCAGCGTTTCAGTGCGACCTCACAGAAGGTGTGGAGCGTGATTTTTGAGGTGCTGTTCGATTGCAGATGCTGTTGGATTCACAAATCCCACATCGCCGATCACTACCGTTGGAACGGTTTCATTACCGTGAGCAAAACTTCGCACGACTTCAGCAGCTTCAGCGTCAGACCAAATGTCGTGCTCGATAGTTGCAACGCCTCGCTTTTCAAGCCCACGACGCAATATCGAGCAAAACGGACATCCTGGTCTCCAGTAGAGGTGGACAGCGTCAGGCACGAGCCCTCTCGGGAAGCAAATTCTCTAGGCGCTCAAGCGTGCTGACAATCGCCTTGTGATTTCGGGTGGGATAGTTCATGAGTTCGATGAACCATGGTGCCTTCGAAGTTGACCAATCGAATGATTCAGTCACCCGAGTTCCGTCTCCGTCTGGTTCGAGTTCGTAGCGCCATCTGTGGCCACCGATATGAGCCCATGCAATGAGGCGGTCTTGTTCGAATTCAACGACGGTGTTGTTCATTCGGTAGGGAATCGGTCCAAGTTTCATGTTCATACCGAACTTCGACCCCAACTCGAGCGATGAACTTCCAGAACGGCTCGATCGAACCATGCCCGAACCGTCGAATAGGCGGTGCTGATGAGGGTCAGACAACATCGCAAAAACCTCGGTAGGCAATGCGGAAACATGAATTGATGAGGAAACGCATCGAACTTTTGATGACATGCAGGTCAAGGTACCTATCACGAGAGGGCGCTGCGTATTCGTGTGGATGATCAGTCCGAGGCGGCACATCGCTCGAGATCGTCGCAGATCATTTCGGGCAGGGTTGAAGGGGTCGAACTGCGGTAGTTTGGAGGAGGTATGGGACAACTCGTGGGCGTCACAGAAAAGGCATCAAGTCAGCTAGGCACGCTGAGGTTCGAACTCAATCGAACACTTTCTGGTCAGGGCCATGAGCGCTTCAGCACCGTTGAGGAAGCTCGAGGAGATCGGCCGAGTGCAGTTCTTGCACGGCGCCTCATCGATCACGGTGGCGTTGATTCAGTTCACGTGTACTCCAACATCGTGACCGTTGAACTTTCTCCAGGAAGCACAGGCGAGGGTCTCGGCGAGGTCGTTGCGAATCTTTACCAATACTGGCTTCCGGGTGTAGAGCCTCCTTCATTCGACGATGCGCAACCCGAGGAGGCTGCAGCGCCTGCGACTTCTGACGAAGGTGGCGAAGAGTTATCAGCGGCAGCTCAACGAGTGCCGGCGCATCTTCTCGAGCGCAGCAAAGCTGCAAAAGAACGCTGGGCCGCAAAAAACGGTTAACGCTAAAGCCCAGCACAGTCACGCAGAGTTCGATAAACGTTCCTAGCGTCGAGCGACGTGGGGAAAACGCACGTAACTTTGCATGAGGCCGCTGAGCGCCTCGGTGTGCATTACATGACAGCGTACCGTTACGTGCGCCATGGCCAGTTACAGGCCTCTCGCACCCCATCTGGGTGGCGTGTAGCGTCGAGCGACCTCGAGCAATTCGCCGCTCGTGACAGCGTTCCCGTTGGCCGCTCGTCAGCGAACAGTTCGCCTCAAAATGCTCCTTGGGCGTCCCGTCTTGAAGCACGGTTAATCGCCGGAGATGTAGAGGGTGCTTGGGGGGTCATTGAAGCAGCAATGGCGGCAGGGTCTCCCGTCGATCGTGTGTACACCGATTTCATTGCTGATGCAATGGAATCCATTGGTGCGCGTTGGGCAGCGGGCGAACTTGGTGTTGCCGATGAACACCGAGCAACCGTCGTCGTCCAGCGTCTTCTGGGGCGGTTAGGTCCTCAACTCAATCGTCGAGGTCGCTCACGAGGAACCATTGTCGTGGGTTCGCCATTTGGTGAACAACACTCGATCCCGAGCGCAGTGATTTCGGATCTTGTCCGAGCTGATGGCTGGTCGGTGATTGACTTGGGATCTGACTCACCGGCGAGTTCGTTTCTCCAGGTGGTGGAAGAAACAGGTGCGGTTGCAGTGTTGCTTTCGGTCTCGCACGTGGAATCATTTCCGGCCGCTGTTGAAGTGACGAAAGAGATTCGATCGTCGTACCCCGGAACGCTTGTCGTCACAGGCGGACGGGCGGTGACGAATACCCCTGATACCGATCTTGATGAGGCTCTTGTTCCAGGGCGAGACATTAGCCAAGTGCTCGATATGGTGCGAGATCATGCAACGCGCAGTCGCACGGCCTAACCGAACCTAACCCTCGTTTCGCAGGCTCCACTCTGCGCCGTCTGCGGTGTCTTTGACATCGATTTCTGCTGCATCAAGTCGATCTCGGATGAGATCGGATAGGTCAAATCGCTTTTCGCTTCTCGCAAGTGCACGAATCTCGAGCAACGCCTCCACCAGTGGAGCTCTGACAAGGGTCGGATCATCGAGTCCCTTGACGGCCGCATCACCAAGTCGAGTGATCATCGAACGTAATGTCGCTCGTGCCCGGTCTGCGTCGTCGCTTTGGAGAGTGTCGGCCGACCAGGCAGTAATCGCCTCTTCGAGTTCGAGAACTGCACGAAGTGCTTGATCGGCATCACCGCTGTCGATCGCAGTATTGAAATTTGCAAGGCATCGTTCGGTGGTGTCCCCAAGTGACGTATCTGATGAGGTGTCATCAGCAGGGGATTCAGTTGGTGCAGCCGGAGGGGTTTGTGTCGGTGCCGGTGATGCTGTGTCACCATCTGGTGTGACGAGGAATGCGAGGTCAAGGGTGGTCCCCGAAGGGAATGTTCGTGATTGACCATCGATACGTATGGTGAGAGTGCCGTTGCCAACCACTTCGGCGGATCCTTCTTCAAGGTTCAAGATGACACCTGTGTGCTCATCGACTCCGAGCACGTAGTGATCAGCAGGAAGTTCCTGTTCCATGAGTCGAAGGCGTCGTTCTCCGAGGTAGCAGAAACGCGTGTCGTGGTGACCGCCTTCGGCATTGTCGTAGTGAGGAATGACGACAGCATGAACACCGATAGCGCCAAGGATGTTGAGGCCATCGAGCCAGTAGGGGTCGTGACCACACTTATAAATTTCGTACACAGGAACTGTGCAGGCGCCGATTGTTAGCGCTGCGGCAGAAGCGAAGACGACGATGCCTCCCTGGTCAAGTTTGTTGGAAATGATGTTGGGGACATCGGTGTTCGCCCATTCGCGAAGTGCATAAGTGGGTGAGCCCGGACCAGCGAAGAGGTAGTCACTGGTTCGGAGCAACTCGAGACCGCGTTCTCGGTCGAGTGAATTTGCGGTGCTCAGCGATGTCAACCCTCCGATGCGGAGGTCGACGTCAACAGACTCAGAGAAGTATTGGACTGCGCGCTCGGCGAGTTCTGAAGCGTTTTCTTGAAAGCCGTAGGGGGTGTCGAGCAGGGCGGCGTTCACCATGGAGCGAACAGTTGAAGGACCGTTAGCGAGCGAAGCGGCTAATCGACGGTGTGTGCTGACCATCGTCGGAGCGGTTTCACCAGACCCCATCAGTGTGAGAATTCGGGGGAGCGAACGGTTAGTAGTGGTCACGCTTCCAGTTTGCCCCGACAGCGGTGCGTCGGTGAAGACGGCCTTGAAAGACGGCCAGTTCGCCAGCATAGAATAATCGAACACCTGTTCGATACAGTTGTAGGTGATGTCACTCGCTTTTGAATCACCTCATCTCCAGTCTGCAGCTTTGTTGACGCAAGCTGGTAGTGCTCTGCCGTTGTCGGAGGCTTACGCCGAGATCCTCCCTCATGGGTTATTGCGTGGCCAAGTAGTGGTTTGTCATGGTGTTGCTGCGTATTCGATTGCTCTTGGGTTGGTCGAGCGCGCAGTCACGGTGGGGTCGTGGCTTGCAGTGGTTGATCTTGAACAAGTGTCCCCAGAAGCAATTGCCGAATTTGGCATCCCATTGCATCGGGTGATTGGTGTGACGACTGGTGATGATCCGGCGAATGTGCTGTCGGCTGTGTTCGACGGATTCGATGTCGTACTCATTCCGGCACATCGCTATCGGGGAGCACTTGCTCGTCGAATTTCGCAACGTATTCGTGCAAAAGGCGTCACTCTTATCGTGATCGACGACGTCGATGAGGTTGGGGTGCGCGACGCCGTGTCGCTTGGCGATGTCGCGCTGGTTGGTAGCGACGTGCATTGGGAAGGAATTGGTTGGGGCGTTGGTCGTCTTCTTGCTCGACATCTCACCGTGTCGGCGACAGGCCGTAGATCACCTCGACCTCTTCGCTCAGAGATGCAGTTGCCAGCCGCAGTTGATGTGCGGGTCGGGCACATCAACGATGCAGTCAGCGATGTAGACGATGACGTAGTTGGCGCCACAGTCGATGATGACGAGGAGTATCGATGGCGGCTTCGGGTGGTGTGACCTCGTCGGTGCCACGAGTGCTGACACTGTGGTGCCCAGAATGGCCAGTTCGAGCAGTTGCACCCATTGATGGCCCGCTGATCGTCTTTGACCAGCATCGAGTGGTTGCCGCCTGCGCCATCGCACGTGAAGCCGGAGTTCGTACAGGTGATCGCAAACGAGTGGCGTTGCGAACTTGCCCAAATGCAACGGTGGTTCCACGTGATTATGTGGCTGAAGTGCAGTCGTTTGAACGGGTGGTATCAGCGGTAGTTGACATCATTCCGCTGGTTGAATTGCTAGAGCCAGGAAGTCTGTGTCTTGATATGCGCGGCCCGACCCGATATTTCGAGGGTGAACAGTTCGTTGTCGACCATGTTCGATCTGTTGTCGCAACACAGTTAGGAGAAGAAATCCCGATCGGCATTGGGGTCGCAGATGGCCGAGCGGCATCTGCGATAGCTGCTCGACGCTCGGGGGTCACAGGTCATCAAGTGATCGTTGAGTCAGGTCGAACTGCTGCAGCGTTCACGACGATGAGCTTGCGCTGGTTTTACGCCATCGGTGAGATGTCAATCGATCTCGTTGAGTTATTCGAACGGCTTGGCATCAACACAGTTGGTGATCTTGCCGCTCTTGACCAGCGAGATGTACTTGGCCGTTTTGGTTTACCAGGGGTGCGGGCATACCGGGTCGCAACCGGCGTTGATGAACGCCCACTCTCGTCGATTATCCCATCGCAATTACCAGAACGTGAACGCCGCTTTGATGAACCCCTTCTTACGGTCACACCAGTGGTGTTCACCGCCCGCGAACTGGCTTCAGAGCTGGTACACGAACTTTCGATTGAAGGTCTGGTGTGTACTCGCATGACCGTGACTGCCGAGACAGAGCACTCAGAGCGCAGTGAACGCCATTGGTATCGATCAGAAGGGTTTACGGCAGCAGCGATTGTTGATCGAGTGAGATGGCAACTCGATTCGTGGGTTAACGAGCCCTCGTCGGTGAGTGCAGGAGTCATCGTTATTCGAATCTCTATCACCTCGGTACGTCCTGATGATGGTGTCCAGCACGGGTTCTGGGGTGGGGCGAGCGAAGCCGACGGCCGAGCCTCTCGAGCAGTCGCTCGTCTCGCCACACTGTGCGGGCCAGAAGGCGTTCGAGTCCCACTGCCGATTGGGGGTCGTCTACCAGAAGACCGTTACCGGTGGTTTCCGGCCACAGTCGTTGATGGTGATCACCATGTCGATGTGCTCGCTCCGTGGCCCGGATCAGTCGTCCAACCTGCCCCGGTCATCGTGCCAACAAGTGAAGTTCGTATCGAAGTAGTAAATGATCGCGGTGAGTCGGTTGGTGTGAGTGGCCGGGGCGAAATGACTTCAGACCCGGTGTGCGTTGTGATCGATGGCCGATCTCATCGTGTGGTGGCATGGGCTGGCCCGTGGCCACTCATTGAGCGTTGGTGGGATGAACGCCGCCGCCGTCGGTTGGCCCGACTGCAGGTAGTTCTCGAAGACGGCAGCGCACATCTGCTCGCTGTCGAGCATCAACGGTGGCACCTCATGGGCACTCACGGCTGATGAACGGTACGGTACGTGAAATGTCAGATGCGCTCATCGATCAAGTGCTGGCAGCGGTGAATGCTCACGTCGCAGCTGACGCTGATGAAGAGCAATCAATCGCAACATTGATTGCAGAAGTCGACCGTATTCGTAGTGCTGGCGGTAACCCTTTTGACCAACGTGACGACGTGGTGCATATCACTGGTTCAGCGATCGTGGTGGGCCCTCGGGGCACAGTGCTTCTTGAACACAAACGGTTAGGTATCTGGCTTCAACCAGGAGGTCATGTTGATCAAGGTGAATCTCCGTGGGATGCAGCACTTCGTGAGGCACGGGAAGAAACCGGCCTTGATGTGCGATTTAGCGATGGGCGACCCCGGCTTGTTCATGTCGATGTTCATCAAGGAGGGCGTGGGCATACGCATCTTGACCTTCGGTACTTGGTTGATGGGGGAGATGTCGACCCTGCGCCACCGCCCGATGAGAGTCAGCGTGTTGAGTGGTTCGATTGGTCTGCTGCAGTTGGGCGTGCAGGTGACCCGCGACTTGCAGCGTTACTTGTCCGTCTTCGTCAAGAGTTCACTACCTAGGGCAAGAGGCAGCGCGCCATTTGCAAGTATCGAACATATGTTCGATACTTGATGTTGTGGGATTCACAAATCCTCAGTGGACATGGAACGAACTTGAAGCCCGGCTTTCGGGTCGAGCATCGCAACGGGGTCGTGACGGGCGCGCCCCTGGGAGTCCCGCATGGAATGCTGGTGGTGACGCTCCGGCGTGGAGCCGCCAACGTCAGCCGTTTGAAGCGCCAGTTGATCATGCAGCGCCGAGAGGGATTCGAGTTCCCTATGCCGAGTTGCATGCCCGATCACACTTTTCATTCTTGGAGGGTGCAAGTCACCCTGAAGCACTCGTAGTCGAAGCGTCGCGGCTTGGTCTTGATGCTCTCGGTTTATGTGACCGTGACGGACTGTACGGGGTTATCCGTTTTGCGGAGGCGGCACGGTCATTGCAACTTCCAACGGTCATTGGAACAGAACTCACATTGCCGAAAGACGCCGATGACGAGCATGGAAAGCGCATCGTTATTCTCGCTGATGGCCCATCGGGATATAGCGGTCTTTCTCGGGCACTGTCATTGGGTTTACTTGCCGGATCAAAAGGTGCGCCGCGCCACAACCTCGATGTCGTGGCAGAACATGTGAAAGGCCTGTCATGGGTCTTGACCGGCGATGGCACCGGTGTTGTGCCAGCAACATTGTGTGCACAAGGACCTCGAGCAGCTCGCCGTGAACTCGATCGTCTTATCGATCTTTTCGGACGTGATCGTGTCGTCGTAGAGCTTTGGGATCACGGCGACCCTCTCGATCATCACCGCAACGATGCGATGGTCGAGGTCGCGCATCGCTCGGGGGTGGAGTGTGTCGCTGCAAATGCGGTGACGCATGCGACCACTGCAGATGCTGACCTTGCAATGGCGATGGCGGCGATCGGCAGACGCTCAGGCCTACATGGGGTTGAAGAGCAACTCTTTGCCCACGGGGCGTCGTATCTGCGATCTGGTGTTGAACAAGCCCGACGTTTTCAGCGTTACCCAGGCGTCATCGAACGAACCGTGGAGATTGCGCAATCAGCAGCGTTCGATGTATCGCTCGTTGCACCTTCGCTGCCCCCGTATCCGTGCCCTGACGGGCTCGACGAAATGGGGTTGCTTCGCCACGCAACATATGAAGGTGCACAGCAGCGCTATGGGGAACGACCCCCAGCGGCAGAAGATATGACGCTGAGGTCGCGGGCATGGCAGACCATCGACCGCGAGCTTGCACTTGTCGAACAATTGGGATTCGCGGGTTACTTCCTTGTCGTGTGGGACATCGTGAAGTTTTGTCGTGAACATGACATTTACTGTCAGGGTCGCGGAAGCGCAGCGAACTCGGCGGTCTGCTATGCCCTCGGTATTACTGCTGCCGACGCGGTGTCGCTTGGCCTGTTATTCGAACGCTTTCTCTCCCCTCACCGTGACGGACCACCTGATATCGACCTTGATATCGAATCGGGTCGCCGTGAAGAGGTCATCCAGTACGTGTATGCGCGGTATGGCCGTCATCACACGGCGCAGGTAGCAAACGTCGTCACCTATCGCTCGCGGTCAGCGGTACGTGATGCCGCTCGTGCGCTCGGTCATGACCCGGGCCGTCAAGATGCGTGGTCGCGTCGAGTTGATGGATGGAAACGTGTTCTCAAGACTGCAGATCAACACGAAACTGGCATTCCTGACGATGTAGTAAAACTTGCCCGTCGTCTTGAAGACGCTCCACGGCATCTCGGTGTTCATTCGGGTGGCATGGTGATTTGTGATCGGCCAGTTATCGAGGTGTGTCCGGTTGAGTGGGCGAGGGCTGAGAGTCGGTCGGTATTGCAGTGGGATAAAGACGACTGCGCTGCTGCAGGCTTAGTGAAGTTTGACCTACTGGGTCTTGGCATGTTGTCGGCGTTACATCTTGCGGTCGACCTCATCGCTGAGCACTGCGGATACACCGTCGACCTCGCAACGATTCCGCAAGAAGATGAGGTTTACGCAATGCTGTGTCGGGCTGACACGGTCGGGGTGTTCCAAGTGGAATCTCGAGCACAAATGGCAACGCTGCCCCGCCTGAAACCTCGGCGGTTTTACGATCTTGTCGTCGAAGTTGCACTGATTCGACCGGGTCCCATTCAAGGTGGTTCAGTTCATCCGTATATTCGCCGTCGGAATGGTCTCGAACCGGTCACTTATTTGCATCCGCTGTTAGAAAACTCGCTGGGCAAGACACTGGGGGTTCCCCTTTTCCAGGAGCAACTCATGCAGATGGCAATCGATGTTGCCGGCTTCAGCGCAGCTGAGGCTGACGAGCTTCGACAAGCAATGGGGTCGAAACGTTCAGCAGCGCGGATGGAGCGTCTGCGAGAGCGGTTTTATCGCGGCATGTCTGAGCGCGGTATCACCGGAGACGTTGCCGATGAGATCTACACAAAGATGAGAGCGTTTGCGAATTACGGATTTCCTGAGTCGCACTCGGTGTCATTTGCCTACCTCGTCTATGCCTCAGCATGGATCAAGTACCACGAACCCGCAGCGTTCTGTGCGGCATTGCTCAATGCCCAGCCGATGGGATTTTGGTCTCCACATACCCTTGTTCGTGACGCGCGTCGCCATGGTGTAACGGTGAGAGGGGTTGATCTTGGGGTTTCAGTTCAAGGAGCCACACTTGAAGATGGTGGAAGCGTTATTCGACTTGGGTTCACGTCGGTGCGGGGGCTTGGCAGCGATCTTGCTGAACAGATCGTTGAGCAGCGGCAACACAGCATGTTTGATTCGTTGGAAGACCTTGTGCGACGGGTTCCCGGCATTACGGTCGCACATCTTGAAGCATTAGCGACAGCGGGGGCGTTTGAGGAGTGCCTCGGGCTTAATCGTCGTGAAGCTCTCTGGCTTGCAGGGTCAGCCGCTCAAGCTCGATCGGGCACGATCCCTGGCATTGCAGCCCAGGTCACTGCACCTCGATTACCGGGAATGACCCCTGTTGAAGAAGCGGTGGCTGATTTGTGGTCAACCGGCATTTCTGCTGACGGACACCCGACGGCGTTCTTGCGTAAAGAACTTTCTGACCTTGGAGTGGTGACATCAGAAGGGCTCCAGACCCACGAAGTTGATCGGACAGTTGTTGTTGCTGGCACGGTGACGCATCGGCAGCGGCCGATGACCGCTCGCGGAACAACATTTATCAATCTTGAAGATGAAACAGGGCTCATCAATGTGATCGTGTCGGCAGGGTGCTGGAAACGGTTCCGCTCCGAATCCCTGGCACCAGCCCTTGTGGTGCGCGGTCGCCTCGAACGTTCAGAGGGTGTTGTCAATGTGATCGCAGAGCATCTTCAGCCGCTTGCCGCTCCTGGTCGCTCGACCAGTCGGAATTTCCGTTAGGACTGCCACTGCACCGCTCACCGAGTGGTCAGCGCTACCTCAGTTCGTTCTGAACCTTTTGCGCTTGATTCGGTGGTCGATCAAGATCGCGAAAACGAACTCGTTCAGCAACCATCTGCCGACCGCCGCCCGTGTGTGCTGAGCACGTTGGCGCAGCCGAGACAGTGACGAGTGTGACGACTGAGTTTCCACAAGTTGGGCACCTCCAACGAAATGGCGGTCGTTGACCGACACCTGTTGTGGAGGCTCGTTGCGGTTGCCGTTGCTGTCGTGTTTGAGATGTCATGGCGACATATCTCAAGCAGATTGCGTCACTGTTTGCAAGCGACTTTTGGGTTTGCGGTCGACCACCCCGAAGGGGTGAAAATGTCAAAAACTATTCGTTTGGAGTGTCGCGAAGCCCGTCGTTGAAGATCTTGAACATGTCGTAGATCTCTTTGCATTGTTGACATACAGGTAGTTGCTTTGGGTCGCGTGATGGTACCCATACGAATCCGCACAGGGCCTCAAGGGGGGTGCCTTCAATGCGTGCTTGTAGCACTTTTGCGGCAGCGGATTCTCCTGGTTCGACTTTGACTATGTGCGCGCTGGCTGGTTCTTCAGTCTCGGGAGTGATCTCGGTCTCAGGAACGACAGTTGCGGGCATCGTTTCGAGGTTGGTCATCGTTTTCACCCCAAGAGCTCTTGGCAGATGCCAAGCCAGAAGTCGGTAGCGAGACCGAGGCTTTCGACGTCGATGCGTTCGTTATGGCCATGGAATCTGCTCCCGAATGTGGCCATGTCCATCGATGGAGAGAACAGTCCAGCACCATATCCAATACGGCCGCGCTGTCGGTAGAAACGAGCGTCGGTGCCACCTACTACAAGGCCGGGGAGCAGTTCAGCCCCTGGGTAGGCGATTTGGGTTTGGTGGGAGATCACATCCCACAGCGGGGTGTCGATCGAAGATTGTGTTCCTTCAGCTTGCTGCTCGGCCTCACCGATTTCGACATGCGGGGCGAGATCTCCCAAAGCCTCGGTGATCATCGCAATGACTTCGTCCTCGGTCGTGCCGGGCAGGGTGCGGATATCGACGACGAGGTCAACGACATCAGGGATGACGTTTGTCTTCTGTGACTCAACCGGATGAATGACATTTGGGGAGATCGTCGTGTGGGTGAGAGCGTGACACCCTCGAGCGGCCTCTACGGGCATTGCGCTGAGGGCATCCCACACTTGTTGCGGGTCGAGGAGGACAGCTTTCTCCTCCTCGGAAATGCGCATTGCGTCAACTTGTCCCCGCCATATGTCGGTGATCTGCGTGGCGGGACGGAATGATGCGAGCCGGCGAACCGCCTCGGCGGCCTTGACGAGAGCGTTGTCGCTGCCCCATG
>Ga0310343_10001236_pt1 | contig 12932 bp, 9 predicted proteins | sample HC15DNA2025_MG_FD_203519 | JGI IMG/M metagenome (GOLD analysis project Ga0310343, IMG submission 203519) | Marine microbial communities from station ALOHA, North Pacific Subtropical Gyre - HC15-DNA-20-25_MG | ecosystem: Environmental > Aquatic > Marine > Oceanic | place: Pacific Ocean: North... | reverse complement strand
GGCCTATAAGCGCACCTATCGGTATGGGTCTGCCCAATACAAGTATAATGGCGAAACGGGTATTGATTGGATCACGCCGAGCAGCGCATATCTATCCAAAGATAAAAGAGCGGTATTCATTGCAGCGCCCGACCTTCGAAAAACTATGCAGCTCCGGATAGGATGGGCTTTAGCCAGTGTAGACGGAAAGCCCGTCGAAAACAACGCCTACACCACCCCCTACTATTTGCCTCAATTCGATCCTGTATCCGAAGGTTTCGGACGCATAGAAATCGACCTGACTCCAAGGGCAAAGTCGCTACCGGAAACGACGCCTATCTCAATCGAAGAAGGTCGTCGCGTCTATAACATGATGGGATGCGTCGCCTGCCACTCAACTGATGGATCTCACGTGCCCAAGGTCGGACCCACCTGGAAGGATCTGTACGGCAAGGAGCAAACGGTCATTATCGACGGAAAAAGTCAAACGATAACCTCCGACAAAGCTTACCTTCGAGAATCGATCGTCGACCCCACAGCTAAAGTGGTCAAAGGCTTTGACAAAGGCGAATGGGGCATGCCCAGCTACGCCGGCGTACTGACACATGAGCAAATCGAATCACTGATTCTGTTTATGAAGTCGTTATGAAAAGCTGGCCACTCGTATACAAGTTTGTAAGAGCCGCTTTAAACCGCGATAAACAGAGCCTCAATCCTTCGCGGCACAAAGCCGCTATCGCTTCACTTTCTATTCAGAATCGAAATATCGAACTCAACTTCAAAGTCGTATCCATCTGCTTCCGGACGAAACCGGTTACTTCGTCGATATAGCTTTGGTTTATCACCAAAAAGACACGGGCACCGGGACGGTATTCCCATATCAAACGACTGTTGATCCCCAAGGTGTCGGAAACATTGTCGTACTGAGCCACCGTCGACCAAGTCAAGTCGGGAGTGAAATTGACCATGGTCGTCAAGGAGGCCAGTTTGATATTGAAGTCTCCGGCAGACAATTCTACGTCCTGATCAGAATAGCTCAGTTCGGCCCCAAAATGCTTTGACGGCAAATAAACCAATTCCGATGTATTCTCCATACGGGTACCGTCGTAGAAATTCCCAAAAGAATACTCATGCTGGAACTGTAGTTTGCGTCGCGATGAAGTTTTTAAAGCAAAGATTCCTCGAGTCCATGAGTAGTCTTGGACCGAAATGAAAACGTCATCGTCGTCGCCCGCAACGTTGTAGATCCTAAAATCATCCACCGGAGAATCAGTGGAGCTTTCGATCTCCATCAAAAACGTGTCCCCAGACTCGAACAGCAATTGCAACGGTGTAAAGAGGTGCTTCGAGGACTGTCGCTGATTAGATAAATCCGTTATGTATTCCCCCTCGTAGGTGTAATACATCTGCCGCAGCCAGTCTTTGGAATCGATATATGGCTTATGGACCAATCTTGTGTAGTACCGCCGGACTCCCGTTCGTGGGGCGAAGCCCATGGCCGGATTGAAATCGTCGTCCACGTGCATGAGGGCGACTTCAATATCGAACTCGTCAGCCGGAAGAACAGCGTTCGCACCGAACACCGGGGCCAGGCCACCCTCAAAGTTCGGATGGCCCGATTCGGTGGCCACGGCGAAGCCATTCAGCTCTAGGCGATAGTTGTTAAGAAAAGTGTTGGTTAGATACTGGATATCCGTTCCCAAAAGCAAATTTTCGTATTCAGAATTAGGATCTCCATGAGTAAATAAAGCTCCGATGGTTGATTGATCGAAGATCTCGCGCGTGACGCGCCCAACGAGTATGTTCTGGCTATCCATATCCCCATTGGCATCGACCACGGCGTCAATTACCCCAACATCGAAATCCCCGACTCGACCTGTGAGTTTGACCGCCCCAACTAGCGGCACGACTTCCCCAGCACTGCTCAGACCGATACGACGGCTGAAGTACGGCAGAATGACCGGCGTTGAACGGGTCCCTGTTCTACGCCGGAATCGCCCTCCAAGTCCTCCAAAATTGAATACACCAGCGTCTTCCAGAAAGAACCGTCGCTTTTCCGGAAAGAATAATGAGAAACGCGTCAGATTGACCTGACGGGCATCATTCTCGGCGGCAGCGAAATCCGTATTGTAGCTCACAGTGGCACTAATCTTGGGAGTGATACGGTAGCGAAAATCGCCGCCCCACTCGAACTCAAAGTCATCGGTTCCCAGATCCTTGTCCACCGCTTGCTTTCCAAGAATGTAGGGATTGAGTTCGATACCCATTCCTTGCTTAAGGCCGCTCAAGCCATTCAGCTTGCCAGCTTCGGACATGTAATAGCCGCGAACCGAGTTTCTCGGCGACGACCAAATCCCCCGCTGATCCGATCGCCTGATTCTTCGACCGATATTGAGGCCCCACTGGGAGCTCTCTGGATCGAAACTGAAAGTCGTAAATGGTAGGGCCAATTCCACCTGCCAACCGTATTCGTTTATCTGAGTTTTCGCGTTCCAAACTCCATCCCAGCGCGAATTGTAGTTCGCGTTGTTGGTGGAAATCGCGTCGTGCCGTGCGCCGTTGGGATTGACGATAAAGGTATAGCTGTTCCGCAGATCGTTAAAGGTATCAAGGTGGATATTGATCGCGTCGTCATACCAAAGCTGGTCGTCGCGGCGCATGAGACGGGCGACGATCCTGTTCGGCTCTGTATCCCAACACCAAATTGCTACATAAAGATTGTTATCGTCGTACGCTACGCGGAAGAAAGTTTGCTGATCCAGATGTGTGTAGGACTTCGGTTGGTACTGCAGCAAGGGGCCTGCCATCGGCGCCGAATGCCAAACGGCCTCATCGAGATGGCCATCGATCTTTGGTGGTTCGTACACCCGCACAGCCGTCACCTCCGGCCGGTAATTCCTTTTCAAGCGATAGGCCGGAATTTCCTCCAGTTCCGGAATCGGCGATTGTTCGCCGCATAATAATCCACCAGCCGAAAAACAAAGGAGCGGAATATATCGAAAAACCCGACGCATAGAGTTAAGCTCTGGAAATCGTGAGGATAAACAGTGAATATTGAAATAGAAATAACTGACTAACGATGGAGCAACTATCTTCAATTCACTATTCTAAGCTCCGTCGTACCGATTGATCCAGTACTCATCCCCTTGCCATAGGCTTAACCGACCTGTACCTAAGAGCATCAGCCAAACTGTGCTGCAAAACAAAGCCAAGTCAATTACACAAGCAGCGTGTCCACTATACCGCCAGCTTAGCAAGACTATTAGCAATAGGCACGCCACCCGGCCGGCGACACCCAAGAGGATTAATAAACCTATGACAACTACCCCGCCTGACCAAAGGTCGCTTAGCCATTCGGATCGGCCAAGCGTCGCCGCCATCATCACGACAACAGCCAACCGCAAGGCCGGTTGAGCAAAGGTTTGACCGAATTTAGTCAGCTTTTGAAAAAATCGGTCCGCGGATTCGGACTGTCTATCGATAGAACCGCTAACGATCAGCCAGTCTATGAGAAAACCGATCAAAGGCGGAAACATGAAGGCGAATCCGGCCAGCAAAGTCACCGGCGGCCCAAACAGCGGCCAAAGGACAACGACTAGAAAGCCCATTTGAAAACCCGCCCACGCCCGGCGATGCGGTGCCGACGGCAACGGGTAGACTGGAAGGCCCCGACGCTCGCGCCACATAACTCCGCCATGGAACAGGTAGTAGGCAAGGCCGAAAAGCAGATAGCTGGAATGGACCTGGCCATAGCCAACGGCGAGCAGCGAAGCCACCGCCAATCCCAGGGCATCCGACACCATGTCAAGCTCCTGCCCCAGCAGACTGCGATAACCCGTCATTCGGGCAACATAGCCGTCGAGCCGATCTAGAACGGCAGCGATAAAATACAAGATCCCCGGTAGATAAGCTATCACAACTCCATCAGGCCAAGGCTGGAAAAGAAAACCGCCTACCGCTGCGATCAGCCAGGACCGCAATAGCGTCAGCCGATTTCCCCACCCCAGCTCCTCGTAAGCTGGAGCATCGCTGTCTTCCCGATTGAGGTGCAGACGCCTTCGAGCCTGATAACCGACAAAGCGCCACAACAGGTATGCCTGAAGCATCCATTGACCAGCACCCTTCCACTCCCAAGCCAAACCTAGCAACCCAGTAACGACAACCAGGGCCACCGAACCCAACCCAACAATCCTGTCAAACTCGGTATTCAGCGAATTGCTCAAAGTTGGGGAGCCGTCATCTCTCATCCCCCAACAAAACACCATACACCCCCAAAAGAAAGGAATTTTCAATAGACTAGAATCACGACATCACTCGCCGTAACCTCAAGATCCCCCTGATTCAATCCACAAATCTAACCAAAGATCCTTAGATCAGCAGCGGATAACTCATCAGTTGCGGCCTCCGACGAAATGTGATCGTCTGGATAGCTCATGTCCGATTTCTCTTTCTACTTCGCATACCCTGGCGATCTCGATACGCCCACGGGCGGCTATCGCTACGATTGTCGCCTGATAGCGGAGTTGGAGAAACTGCGACTAAACATAAAAACCCTTTCCCTGCCGGCATCCGCTCTAGGTGCAGACCAACAAAGCCTCAAGACCATTGAGCAAACTTTCAGGGAGATACCCGATCAGTCCGTTGTCGTGATCGACGGACTAGCATTCGGCGTATTGGACATCACTGCTGCGGCCGAATCTCATCGCCTGAAATTGGTGGCTCTGTGCCATCATCCTCTAGCCTTGGAGACTGGCCTAGACGAGGATCAAAAGCAGCGATTGCTGAAATCCGAGCGACGAGCCCTAGCTTGTGCCCGAGCGACCATAGTGACCAGCGAGCAAACGAAAAACATCCTAGTTGACCAATTCGCAGTTCCCCCCGGTCGCATCTTCGTGGCGGTCCCGGGTGTCGATCAAGTTCCGTTCGCACAATGCGATGGTGATCCTATCCGGCTGCTAACCGTAGCCTCGCTGACTCGTCGCAAGGCCCACGACGTGCTTATCGACTCCCTGGCTGCCATTACCGACCTACCCTGGCGAGCGCGCTTCGTAGGCAGTAATGATCTTGATCCAGAATGGGCAGCGGGCCTAAAAGACCGCGTTTCGGATCTGGGATTAGCCGATCGCATCTGTTTCACTGGCCATGTAGAGGATGCTCGGCCTGAATTCCAAAAGGCAGATATGTTTGTACTGCCTTCTCGCTTCGAGGGTTATGGAATGGTGTTCGCCGAAGCGTTGGCTGCGGGATTGCCAGTAGTCGCTGCCCGAGCTGGGGCCGTCCCGGATGTCGTCCCGGAGAAGGCCAGCATTCTTGTGCCGCCAGATGATGCCGTAGCATTGACCGAGACCTTAAAACGTATCTTGAGCAATGCCCACTTGCGCCGACAATTGCGAGAAGGCGCTAGGCAAACTGCAGGGAACCTGCCCCGCTGGACGGACACGGCCACTAGGTTCGCCTCAACGCTGCAAAAGGTGTTCGAAGCATGAGTGGGTTTTCCGTGGATTGGCTGGACTTGCGAGAACCCGCGGACTTGCGGGCTCGCGACGCTTCACTGCTCGCGCAGGCCAAATCTTGGCTGGGAGAAGACCCATCCTCAATCGTGGTCGATCTCGGCGCCGGCACGGGTGCCACGCTGCGGGCCTTCATCGATTCAGGAGAATCCGGGTCAAGTACGCCTCATTGGCGCCTCATGGATCAGGATGCCGAGCTACTGGCGGAAGCTCGTCGACGGTTTGCAAGTTCGCACAAACTAGAGACTTGTGAGTTGGACCTAGCCAACGTTTCTGAACTTCCGCTGGCCGGCATTCGCTTGGTGACGGCTTCGGCCATCTTCGATCTAGTGTCCGCTACATTTATAGATTCCCTTGTCACTACCCTGCAATCGCAGTGCCGAACCGAAGCCGTGGGTCTGTACGTCGCCCTAAACTATGACGGGACCACTAAGTGGACGCCTGCACACTCGCTCGACGACCCTGTGCTTTCCGCCTTCAATCGGGACCAGCGACGAAACAAGGGCTTAGGCCCAGCCCTCGGCCCTAAAGCCTGCATATACCTCAAGCAAAGGTTAATAACGGCCGGCTTTACGGTCTCTTCCGCCAGCAGTCCCTGGATACTGGATGCGGTCGACGGCACTTTGATGACTGAGCTAATAAACGGGATCGCGACGGCAGTTGCGGACGACCCTAATCTGGATTCAGAATCACTTCGAGACTGGCTCGACTTCCGTCTCGCCAACGTACAAATCGGCAAGTGCGTCATCGGACACCGGGACCTGCTGGCGCTACCAGAGCCGCTAGATTCTCGGTAATAAACACCCATTTTCGTGGTATTGCCAATACATCGGACTTCCGTCTAAATGCTTGTCTGAACCGGCCTTGCCCTTCGAACTAAGGACAATACGTTGAAACACTCCATGGATACACCCACCGTAACCCGCATTACCAGCGCCCGCATACCCACCGACTATGGCGAGTTCCAACTCGTTTACTACAGCAATACGCTGGACGAAAAAGACCATATAGCCTTCTGCATGGGAGACGACTTTTCTGGTGGCGATACACTGGTTCGCGTGCATTCGGAGTGCCTGACTGGCGATATTTTTGGTTCCCGCCGCTGCGACTGCGGAGAGCAGCTGGACCGGGCCCTGCAACTGATCGCCGAGGAAGACCGTGGGGTGCTCATCTATCTTCGTCAAGAAGGCAGAGGTATCGGCCTGCTGGAGAAGATGAGGGCCTACAATCTACAGGACGAAGGCCATGACACTGTAGACGCCAACCTCATATTGGGCCATGGAGCGGACGAGCGTAGCTACGGCCTAGCTTCCTGCATACTAGAGGATCTTGGTGTCAGTTCGGCCCGCCTGATCACTAACAATCCGGACAAAATCTCCGCCCTCGAGGCGGACGGCATCAAGGTCAGCGACCGAGTGGCCCTGCCCTCCACCGTGCACTCGGAGAATTCACGCTACCTGATGACCAAGGTCGAACGCATGAACCACATTATGCGGCCCCCTACTCACCGGGCCCGGCCGCATAGAGTAACTTCCCCGAATCTCAAACAAGAGATCGAAGACTGGCTTAATGATAGGGTAGCTTCGTTCCAATCGGAAAGCCGACCATTCATAACTTTGAGCTACGCCCAGAGCTGGGATGGCAGCATTACTACCCACAGTGGAGAAAGCTTATCTATAAGTGGCGAGGAATCCATGCAGATCACCCATCAGCTACGCAGCTTGCATGACGGCATTCTCGTCGGAATCGGCACCGTACTCAGCGACGATCCGCAGCTCACTGTCCGAGATTGGCCTGGCTCTAACCCTCAGCCAATCATTCTCGATAGCCAAGTTCGCACACCCGCCAGTGCCAAACTTTGCACTCATCCAGACAAGCAATGCTGGGTGATCACGGCAAACGCGGATGCCGAATCTCCTAACGGCAATCTCGAGGTTCTGACCGTTCACAACAACGGCGTCGACTCGCAACACGCATCCCTCGATGCCGCTATGAAGCTGCTGCACGAAAGAGGCATAGAGCGCCTAATGGTAGAAGGCGGAGCCAATGTCATCACTGGATTCCTTCAAGCCCGCCTCGTGGATGCCGTCGTTCTGACCATTGGCCCTAAGCTGGTTGGCGGCTACAAGGCCGTGGGAGATCTGCAGCCGAAGGTCGGTAACTCAGTGCTTGATATAAACCCACTTTATTCCGGACAGGCCGGACAGGATCTAATCGTCTGGGGCGAGTTGCGATACAATGACGCTGAGGCATGAGCGGACAAACGTCACAGAATGCCAAACAACTTTGGTTCACCGAACCCTTTCAGGTCGAAGTCCGCGAACAAGAGCTACCGAGCCCAGTTCCTGATCAAGCCCTCGTCCGCTGCCTCTATTCCGGTATCAGCGCCGGTACCGAAATGCTAGTCTATAGAGGGCAGATTCCCAGTAATATGCCGTTGGATGCCAATTTGCCGGCTCTAGGTGACGGAGCTATCAAATACCCTCTTCGCTACGGCTATGCCTGTGTCGGTCGCGTCGAACAGGTGGGTAGTTCGGCGGATGAGGTATGGGTCGGCAGAACCGTTTTTTCCTTTCAGCCACACGCCAGCCACTTCGTGAGCGATGTGTCCGAGCTGATCCAGGTACCTGATGATGTCGATCCAGAAGCCGCCGTTTATCTGGCTAATATGGATACCGCTGTTAATCTGCTTCAGGACGCCCGCCCGCAACTGGGTGACCGCGTGATCTTATTGGGCCAAGGAATCCTAGGTTTACTAGTAGGCGGTATACTATCTGAATTTCCGTTGGCCGCTTTGTACGGCGTAGATCCAATGAGCCAGCGGCGGGCACTGGGAGAAGAAATTGGCACTATCGCCTGTTTCGACCCTAACAGCCCTGCCGATATTAATGCCCTAAAAAACAAACTACATCTAGATCAGGCTCGCGGCGGAGCCGACATCGTGGTGGAACTTACCGGCTCCCCTGGCGCGTTGAACCTAGCCGTGGAACTGTGCGCCTACTCGGGTCGCATCATAGTCGGTAGCTGGTATGGCAGCAAGACTACCGAGCTCAAACTTGGCGAGCGCTTTCATCGCAACCGCATCAGTATCGTCAGCAGCCAGGTCAGCACCATCTCTCCTGAGCTAAGAGGTCGATGGGATAAGGAAAGGCGACTCTCCGTCGCCTGGGACAGGATAAGGAAGCTCGAACCTCAACAGTTTATTAGCCATCGTTTGACCCTTTCCGACGCCGCCGACGCTTATAGCTTGCTCGACAGTGTATCAGAAGAAGCGTTACAGATTGTTTTCGACTATCGATAAATAACGAACCAACTAGTCCCAGAAGAGAAAATTTAGCCATGTACACACTCGCAGTAAAAAAGGATTTCATCGCCCGACACTTTTTAATTGGCGGCGACTGGGGACCGGAAAACGAGCCCAACTCTCACCATTTCGTGATGCAGGTGCGGCTGGAAGCTTCCGAGCTGGACCAGCACGGCTACCTCGTCGACATTGTCAAAATCGAAGCGGAGATGCAGGCGGTCGTCGACTACTTCGGCGAGAGCGTGCTCAACGATCTATCCGAATTCGATGGGCTCAATCCCAGCATTGAGCATTTCAGCCGTATCGTCTGCCTCAAATTACTTAAGGCTATCAACCCGCCAGGTGCGGGTCGCTTTACCGTCCGCATGTGGGAAAACGAGACCTGCTGGGCGTCCTATTCAACTAACTTTGGCGGTAGCTGACAGCCCAGGTAGCATCAGAGCGCCTGCCAGCAACACCACCAAGTCACGCAGTCGCATCAATATAATCAGCCCTGTAGCTGCCGACAGCGGAAGGGCTAACACCGAAAAGGCCCAAAAAATTCCCGCTTCGACACTGCCAATGCCGCCCGGCAGCGGCAACAGAAAGGCCAGCCGAGTCACCGCTAGCAGAAAGACAAAGGAGCTGAGATCGAAGTCTACGTCGACTAACCACAACAACAGCCAGAACTCCGAAATCATGGCTACCCATCCCAACAAGGATAGGACCAGAGCCTGACCCAAAGCGGGACGCTTCTCCTCGATCACTTCTTGCAGTGATTCATGCATCTGCGACCAATGTGCGTGTAATCGACCGAGGCGCGGGTGATTTTTCCAAGGTCGTGTCAAACGTTCGATACCCTTACGCACGTACTCCGGCTTTCGTATTAAAAACCAGACTACAAATGTCAAAAGTAGCACTAGTGAGGAGAGAATCAGCCCGATAGCGCTCCAGTCCACTAAATCCGTCGAGACTGTAAGAGCTAATGTAAACACGGCCATTTGAAGCACAGCGAAGTTGATCCAGAGCTCAAAAAACCGATCCATACCAACCGATAGGAAGGCGGAATGACCCTGCAGCTTGTAGCGTTTCCAAAGCCAATACACCTGCAGTGGTTCACCCCCAAATTGCGGACCCGGGGTCACAAAGCTAATCAGCTGCCCCGCCTGACGAACACGTAGAAGTTGAGCAAAACTAACCGCTAAGCCCATAGCTCGGGTCAGTGCCAGCCAACGAGCTACCAGCAAGGCAATGACCAGAAGATTTACACCGATCCACAGCAGCCACTGCTCCAGACCAAGCCCAATAACCGACTGCAGTGCCGCCTCCAACGGCAGCTGGGACAAAATCCATGCCGCTAGCCCCGGGCCCACAATCCAAGCAATACGTAACGTTTTAATCTCCAACCAACTAATCCCCAAACCCTGTCGGAACAACGGACATATCGATGCTTGCAGGGATTCCGGTTATTAAAGACCGATGATTCGGTTCTTCATTCATGAGCGAAATCCATCGGATCAAGCGATCCCCACAGCCGCGAGAGAACGACGTCCAAAAAACCCCTCCGAAGTCCACGTAACCTCGTACGAAGGAGGATCCCCTTCTTCTCAAAATCGAATTCGTTGACTTAAGATCACTAATCCTAACAACCTCTTCCCTTTTTTTCCTTTTGGGTTCTTCGAAGAAAAATTGCCTGATGCCAGCTTCGGGAACTTTAGGTCTAAATCTGCGAAACCGACGAGGCTGTCATGATAATATCCGTGATATTAGATACAGTACCTTTGTAGCGCTCGTTGGCAGCGAGTTTTTTCCAGGCCGGGGCACTAACAAACCTCTTCCAGTTCCGATCGCGTTCCTCCATGTCCTTAAATCCAAGCATATAGACCAGGTTGGGCATGAGTGGGCCGGCCAGGGTCTCACCGAAGAAGACTGGGTGCAGTCCTACATCGCGGAAGATTTCGATTTCCCCTCCTTCGTTGAACATCTCGATCTTGAGAGTGCTTTTCATCCGATTGTGGGCTTCGTAAATGCGGAGCTCGAAAACACGACCACTGACTCCGGCGATGGCCCGGGGAATTTCCACTTCCGGCATGTGCGAAAAGGTCCTCATCAAAGTGGATTCCATGCGCTCGTAATATTGGCCCTCCATGGTGGTGTCGGATACGGACTGAAAGCCAGAGGAGGCTTCAAGCTTGTCCCAGGCAGTCAGGAAGGAATCCACATCCGCATGCGGCACGAGCATGTAGACATCGGCCCCGTGGGATCCATGCTTGGGTCGGAAGACGCCGATCGGGCTGCATCCGAGCTTGTTCAGGCCAGGGATGACCGTGCTTCCTAGGTACTTTTCCAGTTTCCCGATGGCCGGTCGGTTGCGGACAACAAACCGGATGAGCTCGAGGTAGCCCTGTTTCGTTTTATGGCCATCTCCGTGAAGTAGAGAAGTGGAGGCGGCTCCGGCAATTGCTGTGGTGGAGAGGAAGCGTCTTCTATTCATGTTTTGAACTTTAGGGTAAACGATTTATTTTGCTAGTCTGTTATGCATTTGCGCCAAACAAAATTAGAATTTCTGTAATAATTGGGTAGCTAGCAAGCTTAGTCCTGCATTTTCAGAACCGATTCAAAAAACGATTGTAACCATGAGGCACTACATCCGGTCACCGAGCCAACATTGACGGAGCATCAGCGTAGATTACGAAGCAATCGTGAAGGAACAACTGAAACATCGAGGAACTAGTTTAAGGAAATCACTCTCCCTTGGCTACAATCCTAGCTAGGAACATTGGCGAACGGAGACCAGACTCTTCAACAATCGGCAAAACCGATAGTCTCTAGCGACAACCACAAAAACCATCTCATACAAAAAGCGAATCAGTCCTGACCGAGCCCGCTCGGATCCAGTATCGCAAGCCGGACGATATTAAAACCAAATTTCACCAGTTTAAATTCGCAAAAAGAGCAGTCTTTCCCAAGGCTCCACATCTATGCGTTTTCTCTTCTCCATCCTTCATCTCTTATTCTTCTCCCTCATAGCGGCAGCAACACAGCGACCGAATGTCGTCATCATCTATGCGGACGATCTGGGCTGGGGGTCCCTCTCCTGCTACGGGCAGACCGACTACGAGACGCCGCATCTCGACCGCATGGCTACCGAAGGAGCCCGGCTGACTAGCTTTTACGTATCCACACCGAGCTGCGGGCCGTCTCGGGTAGCATTGTTGACAGGGCGCTATCCCTTCCGCACCGGGGTCCCCTTCAACCCCGCTCCTGATGCCGGACGAAACCACGGAATCAAGGCAAGCGAGATAACGCTCGCCGAGCTGCTCAAAAGCCAGGGCTACGCCACTCAAATCGTCGGGAAATGGCATCTGGGCCATCTACCCGAGTACTATCCTACCCGCCATGGTTTCGACGCCTATTTCGGCATTCTCTATTCCAACGACATGCGGCCCGTTATGCTCTGCCGCGACGAGGACGCAGTCGAATATCCGGTTGTGCAAAACTACCTGACTCAACGATACACCGAAGAAGCCGTCTCGTTTATTGAGGCCAACAAGGATGGTCCCTTCTTTTTGTATTTTCCTCACGCCATGCCCCATAAACCTTTGGCCGCTTCGGAGTCGTTCTACAAACCTGGCGGACAGGCCTCCGATCTCTACGCCAGCGTCATACGGGAGCTCGACTGGTCCGTTGGCCAAGTCTTGGAGGCTCTACGCACCGCAGGCGTCGAGGATAACACTCTGGTACTATTTTCATCCGACAACGGCCCCTGGTACGGCGGCGACACTGGTGGGCACCGCGGTATGAAGGGGTCTTCTTGGGAAGGGGGAATTCGAGTACCGGGGATATTCTGGTGGCCCGGCCAAATTCCCGCCGGACAAACCATCGACATCCCTTGCGCCACCATCGACCTATTCCCAACCATTTGCAGCCTTATCAATATCGATCCAGAACCGTACGATCTCGATGGATACAATATTTGGAACCTTCTGAAGAGCGATGATAAGGGGCCCGATCGGGCCGTCTTCGCGTGGAACGGAGTCAACCTTATGTCGGCCCGGGAAGGCCGTTGGAAGCTCCACCGTACCGCCCCTCGAGCCTTCGAGAGGGGTATTAAGGAAGTTGTCTGGATCGACAACCGGGGGCCCGACGGGCATACCATC
>Ga0310343_10001235_pt1 | contig 12935 bp, 12 predicted proteins | sample HC15DNA2025_MG_FD_203519 | JGI IMG/M metagenome (GOLD analysis project Ga0310343, IMG submission 203519) | Marine microbial communities from station ALOHA, North Pacific Subtropical Gyre - HC15-DNA-20-25_MG | ecosystem: Environmental > Aquatic > Marine > Oceanic | place: Pacific Ocean: North... | reverse complement strand
TTTCGTAGATCTCCATTAGAGAAATGTAGTATTTGTTTAATCGAATCTGAAGTCGTATCACATGATTCGGAAGTAGCTATCAATTGTAACTGTGTTTCCATCTGTAGATTAGGAATGGGTTTAAAACGATAAATAACACATCTGGAAATGATAGGATCAATAATTCTTGAGACATAGTTACATAACAGGCAAAATCGAGTGTGTTTACTATATAATTCCATACAACGACGGAGTGCTGTTTGTGCATCATTGGTCATGGTATCTGATTCGTCTAATACAATAAATTTTATTTTCCCCGCAACTGCGCTATGTTGAGCAAAGTTTTTAATTTTAGTACGGACTGTATTAATACCTCGTTCATTAGAAGCATTTAGTTCTAGAATACTATCAACCTTATTTTGAACCTTCAATTCAGAAATAATAGCCATAATAGTTGATGTTTTACCTGTTCCAGGCGGACCATAAAATAAAAAATGAGGAATATTATCCCGATCCATAAAATTTTTGATACTAGAGACAATTTCTTGTTGATGTTGAATATCATTAATAGATTTAGGACGATACTTTTCTACCCATGACTGTGTTTTTTGATGACTAGATAAAACTTCTTCAAGGGTTGTTTTTGAACTCATTATATTATTTATTATCTAATAATCAATCTGACTTTTTAGGTCAATTAATAATTCGCGTTGTGATTTTAAAAACCTTTCTATAGTTTTAAGATATACATAATGGATGATTATAATGTTCCTGTGTTAGTTGACGCTAAATCTGAATACACCCAACAATTAGTAAGCACCTTAACACCTCATCTATATGAAGGTATCTTATCTATCTTCCAAGATTGTGATAGAATGGTAGATGAAGAAACAAATCAATTAAAGGCTTTTCAAAACCTCTTAGGACGTATTCCACAATGGAGTCAGGATATGATTGAACGTGAAACAAATCGTATTATTGAATGTAGTCACTGTGATTGGTTAGAAGATTTAATTACAGCAGTTTTTGTTAGCCATACTAAAATCCTAACCGCAATTAGGGTTGGAAAAAAACACAAAAAAATTAATGTTAAAGTTCCTAAAGTAGATCATTTTATTCATAAAGCCTATATTGAAATTGCTAGAGAATTTTGGAAAAATCCTTACCTATTTCAACATACTGAAGACAAATGTGAATATCAAAAAAATCTAAACACATGTGAAAAAATTATACAGGATTGTATTACTAAATCTATTCGTGGTCAATTGCCAGTCAAACATATTTTACAAGAATACTTAGGTGGAAATTATCAGGAAGATTTTGATGATAGTGAAGACAGTGATTCAGAAGAAAGTATTCAAGAATCAAAAAGTAAACACGATAAAGATAAAACTAAGAAGGAAAAGGAAAAGGAAGAAGATGAAGAGAAAGATGTTGAAGAAGAAGATGAAGAGAAAGATGAAGAGAAAGATGTTAAAGAAGAAGAGGAGGAGGTTGAAGTAGAGGATGAAGAGGAAATAGATGACGATAAAGTAGAGGAAGAAGAGGAAACTGTCGAGAAATTATCTGATAAAGATGTGACTAAAGATGAAAAAGAGAATAAATTCAGTAATAATGTAAATGAAGCTAATAAAGAAAATTTAGAAATGACAAAACTTACTGAAACAGATGGCGATTCTTCTAATATGGTAGAATCTTTATCAGATAATATTACTATTGAGACTAAAGAAGATAGTGAAGATTTTAAACAAGCTCCAAAGGTAGAAGAAATTAATATAGAAACACAGAAAAAAACATCATTAACTGATAATACAACATCGGTTCCTGTTACAACTATACCTGTTACAACTACACCTGTTACAACTACACCTGTTACAACCACACCTGTTACAACTACCCCTGTTACAACCACACCTGTTACAACCACCCCTGTTACAACAACCCCTGTTACAACCACACCTGTCACAGCTATACCAACACCAGTTGAACCTATTGATATACAAAATACATTAAGCACCGACTTATTAAATAATGTAGAAACTGAGGTAAATTTAACTAAAACAAATAAAACTAATAATGATGATTTATTGTCTTCATTCGATAATTTAGAAACGGTATCATTAGATTATGATGATTTACCTGAAGTAGATACTGAAGTAAAAAATGAATTAGATAATTTACAGACTGATACAAATATTAAGGAAATTACAATACCTGATGTTCCTACGGTAGAAAAACCAAGTTTATTTCCTGATGCGATTGATTCTGAATTTTAAATACTTTCAATACTATAAATGGACTCTTTATCGAACCCATTAGTATTTTCTGTGGTGTGTGCCGTGCTTATTACTATTATCATTTATGTTTTTGATCAATTCCAGTCAAAAGATAAGAAAAAAGATAAAGGAGAATATCTACGCGTCCTTTCTTTTTCCGGTGTAGTTATTTTATTACTTAGCAAATTTAAATCAAATAAATCAATGAAGGGAGGAAATAATGCTGAACCCCCAAAAAATGATATTCATATTGGAAAGCCCGGTTTTTAGATAGGCTTTTTTCCTATCTTAATATATGGAAGACTTAATATCTGAATCTCATCATAATGTTACATATGATGATAATCACTATTTAGGGAAAATTTATTTAGATAAAGTGACTGGCCAATTTAAAGTACACAACAATGATCCACTATTTAAAGATCTACAAGACGAATCTCTTGATGAAAATGTCAAGAAAAGATGGAATGTTTTACATTTTTTAGTAAGACAACAAAATTTATTAAAAGAACCATCTCTGATTGAAAAATTAGTTAAATATTTATCCCTACATCAAAAATATGAGTGGATAAAAACCTTGGGTTATGTTTTATTATGGAATTGTTACCATACTATTACATTTAATCCATCACTAACATTAATAGATATTCAATTTGTATGTAGCATATGGTATACGATAAAAGAAGATTCAGTTTTTATCTCTTGCTGTAAAAAAATTATAAAACGTGTGTTAGGATTAATTAGTAGTCTTAATACTGACTATATCAAAAGAAGATTATCAAATTTTGTAATGTCAGTATTTAATAATTTTACATATCTATTAGGGGAACATTTTTGGTTAGATGTTTCGCTTTGGAATGGCACGAATGTAATATGGGATATTTTTTTACTTTTACCTAGTTCAGATAGGATAGAAGGGTTTCTCTATCATTTTATTCATAAATTATTAGAACACGAAAGATGTAGAGAGATTATTATTACTAGTCTATATCTTTGGAGCAAACAGTATAAAAGGATTACACAATTATATTATCAACAACAAATATTAGAATTAGACATTACCGTGTGGAGTACTTTTAGAACAGCTTATTCAGCATTATATTTTATTACAAGATGTCTACTAATTAGTAGAAACAAAAAAGAGTTCAACGATAATAATATACTTTTATCATTATTATTTGAAATTGATCATGATTGGGAGTATAACCAGAAAGAATACAAAAAACACAAGGGGACTATATCTACTTTTGAAAATGATAAAAAAAGTAGATGTGTGTATCAAAGTAAGTTATTTTATATTATACACCACCTACTAGATTATTGCTTTTACAGTCATGTTTCATGGATACAACAGATTTCAAAACATATCATAAAAGAACAAGAAAGAGTTTCTGATTTAGAATCAAAAATATTGGAACTAGAAGCAAATGAAAGAATAACTATTCATCCAACTAGACACAGATTAAGACGTTTGGAATTAATGACAGCTAAAAGAAATGTAACTGAATTAGTAACACGTCAGAGATTTATTAAAAAATATTTAAATTTGATTGATACAAATGGATTGTTTCATCAATTAGTCTTAGACACATCTAGGATGTGTTTACGATATATTGGTATTGGCGTGTCTAGCTGTATCCCCGAATTTATTTGGAAACATCAATCTTCTTATCTTCATGATTTTATTGGCTATTGTATCGACTCTACAAAAATAGATTCGATCTTATATGTTGGGTCAGAACTTATCGGTCGCTATAATATTATTAGTAATTATCATCAAAGAATAGAATTTTTAGAATATATGTATGAAATAGTTCATTACGATAATTTTAAGAGTATTCCCGAAGGATTAGGTATTTTTCATCACAATTATCACATACTTTCTTATATTATTAATTTTAGTCTAGAAATTGAAAAGATGGATGTTGATAATTTTTATCATCAATATCAATGTTGTATTATAGTACAAAACTTATTGAATCTTAATACAAAGTATCAGAGATATTTACAAAGAGATATTCTTTGTAGGGAAAGAGTATATACTCGTTATATACATCTATTAATAACCATGATGACAGATATTAGTAATGATATGTTTCAAAAATACCGAAAGTACTTATTTCCAAATAATTTTTTAAATCCTAATAAAAAAATACTTCATAATTTAGTCCTATATTACGTATCATATCTATTAGTGTTACAATCTCTAGTTAAATATTGCCATTTAGAGGACAGTTATAAATCTATTATAACTGCAGGAAACTATTTTATTAGTTGTATTTTTCAATACGGTGTGAGTATTGATAATAATTTACCATATTTTGAAAATCAAACAGATATTCCAGTAGACAAAAGGATTAATGTAGAATTTAAAATTGATACTCGATATACCTTATTAGCAGTCGTTGATATTTGGTCAAAGATTTATTCGTCTCTTTATAATTGTGTCGAAAAGGAATCATTATTACAATCCATCGTCACTGATTCTAATTATAATCTAGATGTATATTCACGTCTTATTTCGTATGCGGAAAACAATAATACATTAACCAAGAAATCATTTTGGACTGTAGTAGTATCTTTGTTTCAAGAATGTATACAATTTTCAAATACTTATATCGATTATGATCAATTTGATCCACCATACGAATTATGTGATCCATTAATGCAAACTTGTATTAATGAACCTGTTAAAAATCCAGTCAATAATTTAATGATGGAAAAGGATATTTTATATCGACATCTGTTAACAAATAATTTTGATCCTTTTACACGTCAAACATTAACTATGAACATGATTGAAAAGCATAATCAAATACCTTGTGTAATGAAGGAAATAAGAGTATTTAAAACAAAAATTACAGAATGGAAAAAAAATGTACATATTTCACCAAGTTAGTGTAGTTCCCTCACGAAATACTACTGGTGGGGGTGGAGTTTCTATTTTTGGTGGAGGAGGAGGTAAGTCACGTCTGGGTTTTCCAAAAAAAGTTGGAATAATCGGGGGAGGACACTCTGTTAGGGATTCAATATGTACTAGTTGATTTAAGATTGGCTGACAATTTTTTTCTAAAAATCCATGACTATAATGAGTAATAATTAAATTTTTAAAATAGCCTATAAATTGAAAGTCTTCATAATATTTAGTGTGGTAGATAAATACACTGTCCCAGTTTGAATTATATGTAATAAAAGTATATGGATGTAGAGTTGTATATATCCAGAGATGAGGAAATAGGATAATATTAATTTTTAGCTTTTGAGATAAATTTTTAATTAAGAGTGTTGAATCAGCTTTCTCTGGTGCAGTAAGTGTATCCAGCACTTTATCCAGACGATCAAAATGATAGTTAGGATTATTTAGTACATATTTCTCATTGTTCTCAGGAGTATCACGCCATCGAAAACATTCATGTAAACATTTTTGTATCAATGTTTCTGGTGGATAATTGGATGGATTCCCATAACAACTTAGTCCATAAGGAGTATAACTATGTCTCTTACGGTCGGGATGGATTAAATCAATCCATTCTTGATGTAAAGGATACCATCCGAGGGGACGACATAAACGTAACCAATGATGAAAATTAATTTTTTGTTTCCAATAACTACGACGATTTTTAGTCATAATGTACAAGCAAGAATTATAAATAAATACTTCCTCTGAGATATAATATCGATCTTCTTCATCCTTGAATTTTTTAGAATTAGAATTGGACATAATCTAGTAGATATTTACTGTAACTACTAGATTAGAGATTTAAGTTATTTTATGAATGTGTTATGATTTTTTATGATTGTTTTAAATCATGGCAATCTCTCCATTGAACACTCGCTGGTTGAGTAGGATTAGCACACACTCCATTAATAGTTTCACATGGTAAGTTTCCGCCCTTAGGATGAGCTGGTGTTTCATCAATAGGGGTAGGAACACATGGACGATGATTATCTTTAACTACAATACGGTTTGAAATAGCATGGTCAAAAGGCATTAATACTCTCTCTTGTGGATTAAGGCATAACCATTCCCAACGATTCCATCCAGTTCCACGTAAGTTATTAGCTGGATTACTAAGTCTGGTGTCTTCACGTGGTGCTACCTCACAATCCTTAAAATGAGTAAGAGGGCCTTTTTGAAATCCATCTGGACAGCGACCACCTCCTTGAGTCCCATTAACACCTCCTCCACATGGGTATCCGCTAGAGTCTGGGCAGTCTTTGCAATCTGGGTTCCATTTTTTTGAAGAACATTTAGTAGCTGGTCTAGTGATATTCATCATTTCGCTATCGATATCAATCATATATTTGCTATTGTCAATGCTAGCACCTGAATGTTGAAGACGAACAGCTGGATTAGCTGGGTAGCACGGTTCACATGATACATTAGGACGGTTAATTTGATATTGTCCTGGACCAGTTGATTCCGTTAATACTTGACGATATTGACAAGTGTCAGAATTTAAACGATTACTACTCATATTTCTATATTCATAGATAAGATTTTATCTTTTATTAGAAAACATAAAATCTTCTTTTTATACTTGTAACTTCCTTAATAAAATTAGCAATGATCAATCTTCATCGGTGGTGGTAAGGGAACCGGTTTGTAGCGAATCATCTGGCATGGAGGTAAGTGAACTAAGCGAGTATCAATTGTTTTTGCTTCACCACATCCATTAGATTGAGTAACAATTTTATCTGGTTGACAAGCATCACCAATTTTAGTAGAACAGTTAGGTTGGTATTTTTTAGCAGGGCAAAGTGAAGCACCTCTAGTTTGGCCACGTAAGTCATTTTCTAAATCTACTAAATTTCCACGAATATTACTTACATTACTTCCACCTACAATTCCTAATTCCATCCGACATTTGTTACAGTTTTCGTATTTGATTGGATTTAGTAAATATGATAAGGGTCCAACACTCTCATCAAGAGTTTTTTTGTAGGCACAAGTATCATAAATTAAACGATTGGAACTCATCCTTTATATATATCAAGAATATTTTTTTTTAGATATGTTATTTCGAATTCATAATTATTTAGTGTTTTAAATAGTTATGAAATAATGTTATCAAGTTAAATTCTATTCAAAAAGTAAGAAAAAATTTTAAGCACAATATTGTTGGTAGTCTTTATTTTTAACAATTTGTCTAGAAGGTAATCCTCCCCTAACCCAATCTTTTTTAGAATCTTCTTGAATTAAATGACGAGCGTCTTGAATATTATCCTTAAGACATGGGAGTAATGGAGTAAATTGATTATGAAGAGTAACTTCTGATAAGGTATTACATTCACGGCGTTGGAATGTATCTTCACCAGTCTGTAAAGGACTCTCTACACAACTGTCACCTGATCCACGACCCATGTAAGGAACAGTTAAGTAGGGTCTGGAAAATAACTGTTGTCGGCATCCGGGGTTTGTCATGATAGTTCCATTCTTCATTAAACTGTCAGTGTCAATTTTGCACCCATCCATACCAGCTGCTCCATATCCATCACGAAAAATTACAGAGGGTTGTTCCATTGCTACTTCTTCAGTCGATTTGGCACCACATCCACAATTGTAATGATTATTTAGATTGTAGTTTCCCACACCGACACTCTGTTCATCCGCTGTTTTTTGGTAGCAAGGATCACTACCAAGACTTGTTTTTTCTTCGATCATAAATTTTTTTGATTCCTGTTTAACACATTTTTGATTCTTAAACATCGGGAGATCATCTGCACAACTCATGGTTTGGTTTTATCATAGATATTTTTTTGAGAGAATCATTATAATTATCCTTAATAATCTTAATGATTCGGCTTTAAAAAATTACCATTTTTCATTACAAGAACTCTTTGATTCTTTACAAGTAGAATCTTGTCCATATAACCATTTAGCGAAATTCTCTTGATCATTGGGAACGGAGGTAGACGGTGTAGTGTAAAATTGACGTTGGGAATGGTTACGGGAAAAGACGTCTTCTATATCATGGTATAGATTATGATTAAATTGTTTTTCAATTTCTTTTTTAACTGGTGTGATATTTGGAGGAGCAACAGGTTTTCTTCCTTGACGACCAAAATCAGTCGGTAATGGATTCATGAATGGATTATCAGGCTTAGGAACAATATGTTTCTTTTCAATCACTCTAAGTGGTTGATTTTCTAATGGAACATGGAATTTTTCAACATTAGGGTGAAAACGATAAAGAAAATAGGTAAATATCATCATAAAGACCGGAATATAAAAAACAATCAATCGAACTTTTCCTTGAGCAAAATAAAGAAAAAATAGTGTGACTGCTAAATAGACTGAAAAACGAACACAAGCATTTAATTGTCCACTTAATGTATCATCTCTTGAAGGAACAAAACTTGTAAGTTTTGTTGGATCAATTAATTGCTCTGGATCTTGAAACCATATTGTTGACTCCATCTTAATGTTATCCTTTGTATAAGGTAAACATTAAAAATGTCTTAAATTATCTTAAAATTCTTTATTTTGTCACTATTAATTATTTCCATTTTGTTTTTTCCTTTGTTGTAGTTTTTTTTGTAATCTTTCTCTAGTGGCATTTGATCGGGATCCTCCCGTTTGTTGTCTCTGTTGCTGTTGCTGTTGCTGTTGTTGAAGGTAAGGATTATTCGCCATCATTTGTTTTGCTAAATCCATTGGATTAGGCATATTGGACATATCAGGAACATTTGCTGTATCACTTGAATTAGATTGTGAAGCAGATCCAGACGGTTGCGATTGGCGTTGAACCTGACTCATCATTTGTGACATTTGTTGAAACATAGCACCCATTTCATTATTTTTAAATAGTTCCTTAAACATCGGTGTCTCGTGCATATTTTCCATCATACCTTGTGCCTCTTTAACCATTTCTTCCTGTGTCAAACCACTATTGGAAATTTTTTCTTTAACCTTTGATCCAATATTTTGAACAGTATTCATTAATTTACTTGGATCATTTCCTAAAATTTTTGAAAAGGCATCTTGAATATTTTCAGGTTCTTCTGAATTTTCAAGATCACCTAAACCAAGACTTTTAATATCCATCTCTTCTGCGATTTCTTTCGCTAATTCTCCAATTTTAGTGCCTTCAAACAATTCTGTCGGATCAAAATCTAACTCGTCATCATCATCATTAGAGTCCTTTTCTTTTTTAGTTACTCCTTTGTCGTTTTCACTGTCACTATCATCGCTTAAATCTGGTAAATTATCTAAATCAAATAAACTATTATCTGTTGTTAATGAGGCTGAGTCAGATTCGGTTGATGTATTAGTAGTGTGTTTTTTATCTTTTTTAAGAGTGCTAGCAATTTGAATAATGGCCTTTGCTTGATTTATAGTAGAGTCAGAATTTTCCTCGGCTTGTGATTTGATAACCTTATTCATTTTTCTGATCAATATAGCGATATCACTTGATTTAGAAATGATTGCAAAACTAGATAGGATTAAAGTGTGTAAATATGACCATATATTATTTTTAGTGTTATCTGATATACCTAATGTCCATAATTCGCTAAAATTAAGATTTGGATAAAATGTTAGAGAACTATTATTGTAAAAGATAGCACTGTCTTTATTGGAAATTTCTACATAAAATGGTTTAACACTTCCTAAAAAACCCTGAACATGCTTAAGATCATATGGTGTTTGTGATGATAGTAAATTGTCTAAAATTTCTTTTTTTTCTGGAAAAACTTTACCTAAGTCGGTAACAAATTGGGTAAAGGTATTTTGATATAATTTATCCATGTGTATGTTTCTGTAAATAGACATTAAATTTTAAGTGTGTTAACGCATTCTACCCGATAACAAACCTTTAATATAATGATCACTTGTCATTAATAATTTTTTTAGATAATACAATATATTACCTTGATAGGAGGATGGTAATTCTGTCCCCTTTTTTTTTAATAATTCAAATAATTGTAATGAATTTTGATCACTACTGTTAATATTTTGATTTTGGAAAAATTGAACGTCACCCCTGTTAATTGGGTCTCGACAATTATTTGGAAAGTTTTTAAACCAATAGTCTAAAAAATAGGGAGTCCTATTGTTTATTCGCAGTAAACGGACACCATTCACAATTTTACCTCGGGCTAAACGATCAAAGCTAGTAGTATTAGTAAAAATTTTTTGTAATAAGAATAAGAACAAGTCCTTAATATGAGAATTAAATAAAGACACAAGTTCTAATTTACTTGAATCACTACTAATCTGACTGACTGATTGACTCATGATTATTTAATAAGATTGTGAATTGATTTTAAGTCAAATGCGTTGTACCGGTGCGTTTACATCCTGTTCTCGTTGTGATTGAAGCATTTCCATTCGTTGTGATAATTCATCATTTACCTGTGGTTGATTTCCTTGTGAATTATCCCCTCCTCCTCCTTCTTGTGGAGTATTAATCGCCTGATTACTACCAATATATGAAAAATGATGTGGTATGGCATCACTGGATTTAGTGTCCTCGCCATCTAAAAAACTATAACAGTCTGAAAAAGATTGTCCCATTTCTTGTATATGCCATGGATTAGGACCCTCTCCAGAAGATTGTTTGGTCTTAAGAGTTTCTAGCCATTTAAATACATTTTCACCAACAATTGGTTGAGGTTCACCTTGAACGATTAATGTAGGAACACTATTTACATATGGTGGAATAACCGGTGTATTTGTATTATCACGATCTACACTAATAATTTGAAATTCATCTTGAATATTATGTTTATTAATTTCGACTAATAATTCTTTACAATACATACAATAATTGCTCATGTATAATGTGTATTTTTTAGGAACTTGATTCATCAAGATGTTACTCTGAGATAGAAAAATAAAAAATTTTCTAGACGAACAAAAATTTGATAGATAAACAATACCTTTATTTAAGACCTTATTAAGATTTCTAACTATAATAATAAGAATCGTGTTAAAATGACATCAACCAAGATTTCAGAAGTCGATATTAAAGGAGATCATGCCAAATTTCAATTACATAATAGTCATCCTTCCATGGCTAATGCAATTCGAAGAACATTACTTAGTAGTATCCCAACATTAGGTTTTGATACTAGTCAAATTACATTTATCGAAAATAGCTGTAATTTTCATAATGAAATGATTGCCTTAAGAATCAGTCTAGTCCCAGTGATACTACAAAATATAGAAGATTTTGATACTAATCATGTCTTTAAAATAGAACATGAAAATACTTCGGATGAAGCAATTTATGTGACTACAGAACACTTTACATGTAGTCTTGAAACAATACATAAGGATGGAATTAGTCGCCAATCTGACCATAAAACTGAAAAGTGGCTTAGAACTGTATTTCCGCCAGATTCTGATACCGGAGACTTTATACCAATTTGTCTTCTTAACAAAGGTGAAAAAATCCATCTTACCTGTAAATTGACTATTGGTAAAGGTTTGAATCATGCCCAATTTTCTCCAGTCTGTCAGGCTGTTTTCTCGAATATGGTTGATCGAAAACTAGCGGCACAAGTGTTAGCAGAAAAAATTTCAAAGGCTGATACTGGAGAAGTAGAAAATGTGAAAGCTCATTTTAAAAATTATCAACAAGAAAGGTATTATTATCAAGACGAACACACCTATTATCAAATTATTGATGGAGAAAAACAAAAAATAGTATCTAAAAATGCTAACCGGTTTCAATTTTCATTTGAATCAATCGGTATCTATACTCCTTCCTATCTGTTAGGAGAAACTATTAGAATTATACTTCATAGGCTATTTCATATTTCAGAATTAGTTCAAGGTCGTGGTAAAGGATTAACTATTCAACCTTCTGATACAGTTATGAAAGGATTTGATTTTATCTTTGAAAATGAAGACCATACTACTGGTAATCTATTGTCATGTTACCTTACTAAATATTATATTATTGAAACAGACCAACCTTCATTGAGTTTTGTAGGTTACAATTGTCCTCATCCATTACAACCGAAAATTGTTCTTAGAATGAGTGCCTGTCATCATCTAGGTGAAGAATTTACTGATAGTCAACATCGCGATACTTTATCTAGACATATTCTTGATTGTGTCGGAAAACTAACATCTATCTTTAGTCGTTTACATAAACAATGGTATGCGCATGTAAAAGAAAGTGAACCAAGTATTGGTCTTCGAGCTAATTACAATGATGATGGATTGGATGAAGCACTAGGAGAAGGATTAGGAGAAGGACTAGGAGAAGCACTAGGAGAAGGACTAGGAGAAGGACTAGGAGAAGGTGAAGGTGAAACGGAATAATTAGTAAAATTATATTATCAAAAAATATCAAAAAAATATTTATTTTTGATTAAAATAAGATATATCTTAAAATTTATCTTATTTTACAATAGAAATGGAAGAAATATCATTAGACGAAATAAGTGAAAATGTTCCTACCCAGTCAATTATGGAAATTGAAAATAATACGATAAAAGACAGTCAAGTAGAGGAACATTTACATGATAATATTGTTGGGGATATTAATGACTATAGTATGATGAAGACAGATAATTTTAGTGATATTGGTAATAATGATAGTCAGTCAATTAATATTGATAATGGTAATACTATAGATAAAGAGGTTAATACTGTAGTTAATCTTGATAATAGTAATGATAACAATGACCTAGCTAATGATAATGATGTAGCTAGTGGCAATGATG
>Ga0310343_10001232_pt1 | contig 12956 bp, 15 predicted proteins | sample HC15DNA2025_MG_FD_203519 | JGI IMG/M metagenome (GOLD analysis project Ga0310343, IMG submission 203519) | Marine microbial communities from station ALOHA, North Pacific Subtropical Gyre - HC15-DNA-20-25_MG | ecosystem: Environmental > Aquatic > Marine > Oceanic | place: Pacific Ocean: North... | reverse complement strand
TGTTCCATGTAAAGTAATTGGTCCAATACAAAAAGGACAAAAATTAGTAGTTGCAGGTGTTCATCCAAAAACATCAGCGGCTATTCCAGGTGTTGCAAAGGCTGTACCGTTTGATGGTTCAAAAATTGATTCAAGATTTGCAGTAGCACTGGAGGCATACACCGACGAAGATAATATCGGTACTATTGAAGTTGTAGTAAGAGGAAGATAATATGCCTTACGCTCAGGGAAACCCGATTACGGCCACAGAAGCAAATGCTCTTATTGACCTAGGTAATAAGATTTACGGAGATAGATACGATTCAACAGCGGCACCTGGTGCTCCGTTGAGTGCAACTAATCAAAATAATTTTGCTTATGGTTGGGGCGGATCTGAAGCGGCGAATGTTTCAGTAGGTAAAGATATTGAAGCACAAGACTTGAATGATGTAATTAATCGGACAAATCAAGGCGTAACTATTACTAACAACACAACAAACTTTCTTGCTATACGAAATCCAAATGCTAAAATATTTGCTACAGATTTCAACAACATACAAAGTGTCCTCAATGATGTTGAAAACAATAAAGAAAATATTTCAGACACTGTATGTAGTGTAATAAGTAAAGGTACAGATGCTAGAACAACTGCATGGGGTACTACCACAAATAACACAAGCGAAATAAATGTTATTTGGGATATTGATTTTGCAACATACAACAAAGCAAGATACTTCTTTAATAGCGGTGGAGAAATGAGATTCATTCTTTCTGCTAGTGGAGGTACTACTGCGGCCTATACACAATGGTCACAGATTTACACACAACTTGGAACTGTAAAGTTTTCAAGTCTAACTACTTCACAAACTGGCACAGGTGCTACAAGTACAAACAAAGGTTTTTACGAACTGTTCAATGATGGAACTTGGACACTCTTACTAACAAGTGGTGCTGGAGGCGGAGGTGGATATGGAGGCTATGGTGGCTATGGAGGCTACGGTGGCTACGGCGGATATGGTGGCTACGGCGGATATGGTGGCTACGGATCCTATGCTAATATAAGAGCAAAATTTTACGGTAGATTAAACACAAGTGGAACAAAACTTCAGATCAAAGTTGAACTGGAAAACCAAGCACTAAATACTACTGTAGACGGTACACACACTATTGAATGTCAACAGCGTAAACTCGATACCCAAACAAACGCAAGTCTTACGTTGGCTATTGATGCACCAACAAGTGTAACAATAAGTGATACTTTTGAATAAAGTACTTGACAAACTCGTAGAAAAAGTATATAATTTAGTTTACAAATTCTTGAGGAGTGTCATATGGATGAAAGACTCAGTCGTGCTCTGCAATTTTCTAATTACAGACAGACTTTACATATACAAAAACAAAACCTAATACAGCGAATGCGTAACCAATCTACCGTTCTTCATAACAACGGTATGTTTGTTGCTGATCCAACAACTATTGCTTATACAAAAGCACTAATAGATAGAGGTTACGAAAACGCAATTATCATTGATAGTAAAGAAGTTCCAATTAAAATTGAGAATTTAGAAGAGTTTCTCGTATTGTTGCTAGATGCAAACTTTAAAGCAACTAATGAATTCTATGTTGCAAATGAGAAGGTCAGAAGAAGTAGGAATATTAAATCCTTACTTGAATGGGAACCAGAACAAGACGATGAAGAAAAAGAAAAACTCGCCAAAGAAAACGCAGGAAAATAAAAAAGAAATAACTTCTGGCGTATGCATGTTCGCATACAATAACGATCAAATCAACTATGTAAAACTTGCTGTGTTGTGTGCTTTAAGTGTTAAAAAGCACATGAAAAATAACACAACATGTCTTATTACTGATCCAGGTACAGATGCATATATGAAAGAATCAATGCCTCTACATGAAAAGGCATTTGATCATATTGTGGTTACTCCTATTGAAAAAATACCAAACACAAGAGTAAATCATGATAGTCCTTACTATACATTTAATAGTCAATTTACAAACCATAACAAAGATCAAATATTTCAATTTAGTCCATACGATAAAACTTTGTTAATAGACATTGACTTTATGGTTGCAAACAATTTATTAGATCAAATATTTGATTCTAATGTAGAACTTGCAATGTATTCAGATGCTAAAAATTTGCGTAACGATAATCCGCATCCAAATGAAATTAGATTACATAGGGGCGGAATAAACATGTGGTGGTCAACAGTAATTTATTTTGAAAAAACTCCTTATGCAAAATTACTATTTGATATTTGGGGTCATGTAAAAGATAATTGGGACTTTTATAAATTTAGATATAATTTTCCTGGACATATGTTTAGAACAGATTATGCAGTAAGTATTGCAATACATATCATGAATGGAATGTTTGAGAACAATATGGTATCTACTTTACCAGGTACATTTATGCGATTCCAAGATCAGAAAGATGATATATTGCATATTCATAATTCAAATGATATAATATATCTTGCCAATGATCAAAAAGAAAATTGGAAAGATTTACCTGTGCGTATGTTAGATGAAAATGTTCATGTGATGAATAAAAGAAGTATAGAGCGTCATTATGATAAATGGATGGAGTGTGTAACATGAGCGAAGGTATAGTAATTTTAGCACATAGCACAGAACAAACAATTTATAAATTAAATGATGCAGTAAGAAATTTTGCAAAGACTGTGCGAAAACATGAAACAAATCATGTTGACATATGTCTTGTTACACACCAAGCAAAATGGTTAGAAGATTGTGCAGAGTATGTTGATCACATAGTAGAATTTCCGTTTGGTGATGCAGGATACGAAGATGGTAACACATTAAAAAATCTTTATCAATTATGGCATGCTACTCCATTTGAACGCAACCTAGTGTGTGCAGTTGATACAATGATATTGCAAGATACAAATGAAATATTAAGAGCATTACAAGGACAATCTTTGGTATTTGCAAGTAAAAGCAAAACGTTTAACAACAAACCGGTAAGAAATGTAGGCATAATAGATGTATACGAAAAACTAAATCTTCCAAGATTGTTAACTGACTTTTGGTACTTTGAAAAGAAAACAACCCAACCTTGGTTTGATTTGCTTGGTATGTACAGTGCAAATTGGAATGATGTCTCCAAAGAGTTAGGAAATTTTGCTCCAGAAAAGTTTGATATAGATATTCTCGTTGCGTTAACAACTGATATTGCAAATATGACCAACGATGTAAAAGATTTAGGCATATTAGAATATACAGATCTTGCAGTACATGATAATTGGCCTACGCATTTAAATTTTTGGATAAAAGAAGAATTAATTAAAGTTGAAAACTTTGCATTAGGAGGATTGTTACATTTAGGGCGACATGCTCCTTTTAGAGAGATACATAATGAGTATTGAACTTGTCCCAAAAGAACCTTTAGTTCTAACGGACATATTTTACTATATTTACTACGACGAATACACAGGCGATATAACCGCTGTATGTAGTACACCTGACAACACCATCACAGATCCACATCTAAAAAAATCTTTGCATGAAACAGATGCTCCTAGTCTTATAATTGCAGGCGAAAAGCATGTACACGACTTTATGGTTGCGTACAACGATGATGACGAGTTAGATATTCTTGGAAAAGGCGATGTCCTTAGATGGACAAGAAAAAGTACGGTACTGAAAAAAATACCAGTGAATGTAGCAAAAAAGCCAGCAGAGCATTTAGATATACAATTCATATACCACAGAAAAAGCAATATAGTTAGACTAATTGTTAATGATAGAATAAGACAACGCATTTCAGATCCTTTAGGCAATAAACAATTCCGCATTAAGAGTGGAAAAAATTTTAGTGTTTTTATTTGTAATAAGAATGACCCAGACTTTATACACGAAACAATAGACTTTCCTTTAGAAGACTTAATTAGAGAGAAAGAATTAGTTTACGAAAATTTCACTATGGATATTAGTGACAAGTATCAATTATATACCGGCGATAGTTTCAAAAATATTAGATTTGATATTACTAATGCAGAATATGTGGGAGGTCCTTTTTCTGATGGAATAGTTCAAAGAATTGTTACAGTAGAAAAAGAAGATCCAAATATCTTATCACATATTAGTATGCATCAAAAATCAGAAGATGAATTAGAGATAATTAATAAGGTTGCAGATATGAAAGATTTAAAACAGTTTGACCCTGAGTTTACAATTTTTATAAGTCACGATGACCCAGATGAATACGAAGGGCAATTAATATTTGATGTTAAAGATCTACAAAAAGATAGACCAAAAACATTTAAGATACCAATCGACTTACGAGACAAAACACTGATGTATAGAGGTTCTCGTATGCGAGTTACTTTAAGAGGATAGATATGGCAAACTTAATACCAATAACCGAATTCGACATAGTTTTTATAAGTTATGATGAACCTAATGCTGATGAAAACTATGCAGACCTTTTAGAAAAGGCTCCATGGGCGTTAAGATCGCACGGCGTTTGGGGAAGTGATGCGGCTCATAAGGCGGCGGCAAAACTTACAGAAACAGATAGATTTATTACTGTTGATGCAGATAATATTGTATATGACGACTTTTTTAATTTGCAAATTGATATGGACAAAATTGAAGATGTAGACGTAATAAGTTGGGCCGGCAAAAACATGGTAAATGGGTTGGTTTATGGTAATGGTGGTATTAAGTGTTGGCCAAAATTAGTAGTTGAACAAATGCGTACTCACGAAGCGGCACCAGAAAATGATGCGGCCGCACAAGTAGATTTTTGTTGGAATATACATTATGTTCAAATGAATAACATTTATTGTGATGTACATAACAATGGATCACCGTTACAGGCTTGGAGAGCAGGATTTAGAGAAGGCGTTAAAATGGGTCTTGCAGACGGAGATGTTATCAGCAAGGAAGCATTTAAGAAGTTAAATAAAAGTAACTATCGTAGGTTGCTTACATGGATGAGTGTAGGTGCTCATGCTCCTAATGGATTATGGGCAGTGTACGGTGCAAGACAAGGTTGCACTATGACTAATCTACAAAGAGAAAATTGGGATTGGAAAAATGTTAGAGACTTTGATTGGTTATCTAATTATTTTAAAGAAGAAGTTGCACCACAATTTACTGGTGGTGATATGTTATGTGCAAGAACGGGAATGGAATGGGACAGCACAAAACTTTGGACTGCATCTACAGAATTAGGAAAAAATTTAAGAAGAGAATTAGATTTAGAAATTGCAGACTTAAATGCAGAAGGCAGTAAATTTTTTACAAGTGTTTACATCAATCCTGCTAGAGTAGGTGCAATGGTAAAAGAACAAGACGTAGTAAATGAAATTGAATAATGAGTAATTTAGGACATAATAAACAACGTGCAAGTGTAGAAGATGTTGAATGGGATCTTAATAAGTACGGACATCTAGAATTTACATACGACAACAGAAACAAAATGAAAGACTTGTTAGATAGAACAGGTTGTGGTTTCTGTTTAGCAAAATGGACACAGGTAACTATGCATTTAGGAAATGGATTGACACATAGTTGTCACCACCCAGGTGCTCATAAAATACCTTTGGAAGAGATTAAAAAGAATCCTGCGGCATTGCATAACACAAATTACAAAAAAGAACGCAGGAAAGAAATGCTTAATAATCAACGCCCTGCTGAATGTGATTTTTGCTGGCGTGTTGAAGACAATGGAGAGATTTCCGATCGTGTGCTAAAAAGCATGGATCAATGGAGTAAGCCACACCATGATATGATCAACAGTTTAACTGGTGATGAAGATTGGTATCCTAGTTATGTTGAAGTAAGTTTTGCGAGAACCTGTAACTTTAAATGTAGTTACTGCGGACCTGCGTTCTCATCAAAATGGCATGAAGAAATTAAACAAACCGGACACTATGATATTTTGAATCACAAGTATAATCAAATACGAGATGATGAAAAACACTATGCACACAACGAGGATAATCCTTATATTGAAGCATGGTGGAAATGGTTTCCTGAAGCGTATAAACACATGCACACACTTCGCATAACAGGAGGCGAGCCACTACTATGTAAAGACACGTTTAAAGTAATGGACTGGCTCATAGAAAATCCAAACCCTGAATTAGAATTTAGTGTAAACACAAATGCTTGTCCACCTGATAAACTTTGGGAAAAGTTTATTGAAAAATCAAAGATACTCACTGAAAATAATTGTGTTAAAAAGTTTGCAATATATGTAAGTGCAGAAGCCACCGGACCACGAACAGAGTATATAAGAGATGGTATGGATTGGGATATGTTCCGCAGAAATGTAGAAAGTTTTCTAGATCAAACAGTAAACACAAGAGCAAATTTCATGTGTGCATTTAACTTTTTGAGTGTTACAAGTTTTGGTGATTTTCTTAAGTGGGTTTTAAAACTTAAACAAAAATATTCTTATCAAGGATTTTTTGAATGGCTTGAAGCAGAAGGAATTACTAGACACGACTTTGACGAGCCAAGTTTTAAAGAACGCAAAGGTATGATAGGAGTATCTCCAAACAGGATTGGTATTGATATACCTTATGTAAGACATCCTAGATTTATGGACGCACAGATTGTAACTATGGACCTAATTGAAAAATATTTAATACCAGCAGTAGACTTTATGTACAGTAATTTAGGAACTCCTGATTGGTATAGTTGTTCAAGGTTTGAAGATTGGGAAGCAATGAAATTAAAAAGAATTGTTGTAGACTGTATCCTAAAAGCAAAACAAGATGACGACTATACAGGTTTAAGTAACAACTATGAAGTAAGTAAACGTAGAGCAGAGTTTGCCAGATTTGTAGAAGAATATGATAATAGACGTGGTAAAGACTTCACGGCAGTATTTCCAGAACTAACTGACTTTTATGAGTTATGCATGAGAGAATATAGAAAATTATACAACGCTCCAGAAGATGAAGTGGACTGGAGTAGTGTACCACCTGAGGATGAAAATGTTGAAACAGCAGAACAATCTGGAACATGATAACATAAGACCATTTCCTCAGAAGGTTGGTACATTTGTAGATGATCCTCTTTGGGGACATGTACACATTAGAGATCAAGAAGATAATAATAATCCGGAACCTGATCTACAAGGAAAATATTGTTTTCATCCATGGGATTGGTTAGAAGTACTTCCTAATGGTAGAGTTTTTATGTGTTGTGCTACATGGTTACCTTTTGAAATTGGTAATATACTAGATCAACCATTTAATGAATTGTGGAATGGTGAAAAGGCACAGGCTATAAGAGCAAGTATAGTAGATGGCAGTTACAAATACTGTCAAAAGAAATTATGTCCTTTAATACAAAGTAATCATTTAGAGGATATGAATAATGTTAAAGATGAAAGGAAAAGTTTGGTAGCAGACTTTCCTATGCATGTAAATTTTAGTTGCGATGAAAGTTGTAATTTAAGTTGTCCAAGTTGCAGAGTAAAGAAAATACAATTTAATGAAGGACCAGAATATGATAAAAGAAAACAAATAAATGATTTACTTTGGGAAAATATTTTAAAAGCAAGTAAGACAAAGAATTTTATTCATGTTCACATAACAGGCAGTGGTGATCCGTGGGGCAGTAAAATATTTAGAGAAAAACTTTGGGATTTAGATTTGAGAGAGTATCCAAACATTGCAATAAATTTTAAAACAAATGGCGTTATGCTAACAGAAAAAACTTGGAATAAAATGTGGCGTATACATGATAGAGTAAGAGCCTTAGGCGTAAGTTGGGATGCCTGTCACGAAACAACTTACAATGTTACAAGACGTGACGGAGACTATCAACAGTTACGCAAAAATATGAAGTTTATGAATGATGTTGCGGCATCATTTCCAAAATTAAAACTACATTTCGATTTTGTAGTACAAACATACAACTACAGAGAAATCCCAGACTTTGTAGAAATGATGTGTAATGACTACCCAAATTCAAGAGCAGTTATGTTTACACTTGTAAGTGATTGGGGTACATGGACCCCTGATGTTTACAAATGGAATGCAATTTGGAAAGATACACATCCACAGTATGAAGATTTACTAAAGGTATTAGCAAGTGTTCCTAGATCAAGAGATAGTAAAATCAATTGGGCAAACATGAAAGGTATAGTGGACATTGCTAGAACAAGATATGCTTAATTATTATGAACTAGAACCAGAGAACAATCATTTCAACGATGTTTGCGTTGATGTCACGCATCGATGTAATATGAAATGTAAGAACTGTTATGTTCCAAATAGAGAAATTCCAGATATGGATATAGACAAATTAATTGATTGTCTAAGTAAGTTTCCGAAACGAGCAAGTATTCGTATAATAGGTGCAGAGCCAACTATGCGATCAGATCTGCCTGACATTATCTCAAGAATTAAAGCGTTAGGTCATCGTCAAATACTATTAACAAATGGTCTGAGACTTGCTCGTGCGGGATACGTTGAGAAACTTAAAAAAGCAGGATTGACTCACGTATACCTAAGTTTAAATGGTGCTGATAATGATGACTGGTATGAAACTATAGATGAAATGCCTTGTGCAGTAAAGAAAGTAAAAGCACTTGAAAATCTTGTTAAAAACAAAATGATTATTCAAACAGGAACAATTATTGTAAGAGATGTAAATGAAAGTGCACCAAAAGAAATGGTAAGATTGTTTAATCAAGTTGGATTAAAAAATGTAGTAATGCGTATAAAGAATGTAGGACAAATTGGCAGGTACATGAATGGTGTTGAAGAAAATTTAAAGATGGACGACCTAGTAGATTTGGTATGCAGTCAATTAAATTTAGACAAAGACTATGTAAACACATGGAGAGACAAACCTATATTAGATACACTAGAACCAGAACCAAACTCTTTTATGTTTCCTGCTGATCCAAACAGTGCAGGAAAAAATTTACATAGAAGTGGATTGTGGATTAAGTTAGCAAATTGGGATACAGAAAATGACAGTGGTATACCAAGTCCTAACAGTTTGCGTAGAGGACGTATCACAGAAAACTTTAAAGTTGCTCCTTTCTTTGAACATGTGAAATTAAATGAAGGTGGATATTAAAATGATGTTTGCTTGTAAAGGTTTAAAAGTATGGGAAGATGTACAAAAAGAAGGCATCAAAATAACATCTTGGACAACAGAATTTGATCCTAGACTTATGTTGGAATGCAGTGATTTTGATTATGCTTATTTGAAATTGAAATATGGAGAGAAGATATGGCCATGCAATATATAATGCATTTTGAAAATGGCGATAAGATCCATTGGAACTTAATTGATAATGAAATTACAAGAGCATGGATAGATGTTATAAAACCTAGATTAGATATGGGACATGATAAACCAATTGGTCAACATGGACATTGGTTAGGTTGTGATGGTGTTGAAGAAGCAACTGCACTCCTAAAAGAAAACGTTAAAATAATAAAAGATGCTGGTTATGAAATTACAGAGTTTGAAACTATTGACAGAGATATGCTGAACACTCTGCATGAAGAATTTCATGCATTAGAAGAACCAATCTTTTTAGGCACTGCTGACTATGAGCCAAAATTGGATAAGGCAATTAGAGATGTAAATGAACTTGTGCATAGAATTGAAGGCATGATAAAAACTAATGGAAACAGTTATTGGGTATTTCAAGTTGATACAGATTTAAATGCTAGAATACCTGTTACAGATGAAATGAGATTAGAACATTGGAAGTTTAGAAATACAAGAACAAGCAGATTACTTAGACTTGGTTATGCAACAATAGGAAAAAATATGATGCATATGGTTAATGACGCTGATCCAGGACTTTGGCCAGATAAGATTAGACCACAACAAAATATTCATACAGAAACAATTATTGAAATAGCAACAAAACCAATTTATTGGGCCGACCAAATGAATACAGAACTTTCTAATAGTATTGATCAATTTTGCAAAGACAACGATATTCCTATTCCAACTGAACCTAAACATAGAAACTGTATACAACCATTACTTGGTGAAATGGAGGAAAAACTTACTGTACCTGAACTACATAATCTTTTTAGAAATGTAGGAATGTGTAGAGTAGAGTTATCAGGCATATGATTAAATTAGTAGACTTTAACTATCATCACAACGCATGGTTTTGGGAATATTACTTACATGCCAAAAGAAACAAAGTGTGGGGGCCTACTCCGCAGACAGTTATAAAACGTGTAGAAATTCCTAACGCAAAAGTAAGACGTTGTTTGGCTGACGACTGTTTTTATAAAGATGATCCTTGTATTGTAGTTTACATGACTCCAGTAAAAAATTTAGTTTGGAATGTAGGATTAAACAATGACCAATTTAGAATGAGATGTTATACTACTGTACAGTATGACATTCCAAGACTAGTTCAATATGAATCTGTTTTTAATCAACCTGGATACTTTTACATTATACAAGGAGATTTAACAACAATAGGTTTTCAAACTCCTAATAGAGTTCCATATAAAAAATATAAAAGTGAAAACTGGGTTCAAGAACAATTAGCAAGACCCAAACCAAGTTATGTAACTGTTCACAGTGATTATTGGAGTTTAACAAATGCTGATAGTGACACAACTGTGATTGCACACAACGATGGGGGTTGGTGGTTTGAATATTACAGTATGATTCCGTGGTACAGTCCATATCAATTGACGTGGAGGAAGATAGGAGTTAATAGTATTAGTTGGCGTACACCAGGAGAGAATTTATTTCAATTTGGATTTGAAAATAATATCAAAGACACTGTAGAAATGCACAAAAGTTTAATACGAAAATATTTGCCTAAAACCAAAAAGTTAATTTACTTTGGACAATGTTTAGGTACAAACTATGCGTTAATGTGTGCGTACGAGAACGACTGGACAAGAAGTGTGTATCTTACAACACCGTGCTTTAACGTATCTCAACACAAGAGCAGTAATCTACTAGAAATTACACCAGACATAGATGTAGACAATTTAGATGCAATAAACTACTTAAACAATTTAGATAGACAAGGTATAGAAAGCAAGTTTGTATTTAAAATGTATGATCAACAAGAGCAAATACAATTAAATAGATGGAAACAAGAAATTGCACCTTCTTATCATAAAACAACAAAAACATATACATATCATTTTGAAGATGTTTTTGCACCTGTATTTGCAAAAGACCAAGATTATAATATCAATAGTATGATAGAAGGATTAGATAATTTTAATATAAACGACATTACATACACACAGGAAGAAATGGAAGACCATGACCCAACAGTTTTAAACAAACAGAAAAGCGAATTTAAACACCTATGAAAACAGTAATTTGTGATATTGATGGAACAATATTTAATTATGTAGCGAAGGGACATTTTGATTTGATACATAATCCACCTAAAATGCTATCAGGAGTCTTAGAAAAATTTAGACAATGGGAAGCAAAAGGCTGTAGAATAGTTCTTATAACTGGTAGAAGAGAAAGCCATAGAACAGTTACAGAAAATGCTTTACGACAAGCAGGTATTCCATTTGATATGTTAATTATGGGATTTGCTGATACAGGCAGAGTATTAATTAATGATATTAATTGGGAAGGCAAAATAAAAGGACATGCTATTAATCTTCAACGTGACGAAGGTTTCGAAAACGTTGATTGGGAAAAATACGAACTATGAAAATACTAATTTATGGATTGCCAGGAAGTGGAAAAACTACTTTAGCAAAACCATTTGCACAGTTAATAAATGGAGTGCATTTAAACGCTGATGCAGTAAGAGAAAAATATAAAGATTGGGACTTTAGTCCTGAAGGTAGAATTAGACAAGCACAAAGAATGCGACATTTAGCCGATGGTGTAGTTAGTGCCGGAGGTATTGCCGTTGCTGATTTTGTTTGTCCAACTGAAAGAGCAAGAAATGAATTTGCTCCAGACTACACAGTTTGGATGGACACTATTGATAAAGGCAGATATGAAGATACAAACGCAATGTTTGAAAAACCTATCAGATGCGATTATCATGTTAAAGAATGGTTTAATGATACACATGCACAATTACTTTTAGTTGTGAAACGTTACATGGAGAAAAATAATGTTTGATTGGAAGAAACCAACAACACAGATGTTAGGTAGATGGCAACCTTGGCATGATGGTCATACAGAGTTATTTAAAAAAGCAATAGCAGAAACCGGACAGGTATGTATAATGGTGAGAGATGTTCCTAAAGACGTAGATGCTGGAGCAGGAAGAACAGAAATAAAGCAGGATGATAATCCTTTTGAGTTTCAAGATATTGAAGAATCAATAGTGGATGCATTAGCCAAAGAAGGTTTTAAATATCAAAAAGATTACAATATCTTATGTGTACCAAACATAGTAGACATAAGTTATGGTAGGGGTGTTGGATATACATTTACTCAACACGATCTAGGAAAAGATATTCATAATATTAGTGCAACAAAAATAAGAGCAGAAATGAGAGAACAAGGTAAATTATAATGTATGATGTTTTTCTATTAAGTTATCACGAGCCATTTGCAGAAGAAAGTTACGAACTATTACTAGATGTGGCTCCACATGCTCAGCATGTAAAAAATGTAAAAGGTATTTTTAATGCACATAAACGTTGTGCAGAACTTGCCAAAACCAAAATGTTTTACGTTGTTGATGCTGACGCAAGACTTGTAGAAGGATTTGATTTTAGTTATGAACCAAAGGACGCAGATGAAATTTATAAAGGTGTGCCTGCAACTAAATGTGTTCATGTATGGCGTAGTAAAAATCCTATAAATGAATTAATTTATGGGTATGGTGGTGTAAAATTATTTCCAACTGTTGAATTAAGAGAAGCAAAAGATTGGCATATTGATTTTACAACCAGTGTAGGTGGAAACTTTGTAGCAGTTAAAGAAGTATCTAACATCACTGCATTTAATACCGATGAGTGGAGTACATGGAAAAGTGC
>Ga0310343_10001231_pt1 | contig 12958 bp, 10 predicted proteins | sample HC15DNA2025_MG_FD_203519 | JGI IMG/M metagenome (GOLD analysis project Ga0310343, IMG submission 203519) | Marine microbial communities from station ALOHA, North Pacific Subtropical Gyre - HC15-DNA-20-25_MG | ecosystem: Environmental > Aquatic > Marine > Oceanic | place: Pacific Ocean: North... | reverse complement strand
AACATACTTTAATGTGTATGAATCCGAAGAAGAAGAAACCAGAGTGGCGAATAAGGATATAGCGAGTAGATTCATGGATATTGAAACCAATGAAGTTGTTGGTATTAAAATGGGATATGATTATAGTCATTTGGATCCTGAATCAGGTTTAATTAAAGAAAATACTGAGGTAACAGATAAAACAATACTGATTGGTAAGGCCATTAAAAGTCTATCTTCAGATGAAGTTTACGTTGATGAATCAGTTGCGCCGAAAAAAGGACAATTGGGGTATGTTGATAAATCATTTTTAACAACTACAGAAAGTGGAAGGAGATTGGCAAAAATTAGAATACGACATGACCGTATTCCGGCCATAGGGGATAAATTTTGCTCTAGGGCAGGTCAAAAGGGTACTATAGGAATCGTACTTGAAGAAAAAGATATGCCCTTTAATGATAGAGGTATTCGTCCAGATATTATCGTGAATCCTCACGCATTGCCGTCACGCATGACTATAGGTCATCTAGTAGAGGTTTTGATAGGCAAGGCTTGCGTAATGAACGGAGCATCAGGCGATTGTACTGCTTTTAATAATGTAGGACCAAAAGAAAAAGAATTTGGAGCTATCTTAACACAAAATGGATTTCACTCTACAGGAAATGAAATTATGTATAATGGTATGACTGGTGAACAATTAGAGACTGAAATTTATTTTGGACCAACATTTTACTTAAGATTAAAGCATATGGTTAAAGATAAAATTAATTACAGAGCTCGTGGACCACGTACTGTACTTACTAGACAAACAGTACAAGGTAGGGCAAATGATGGTGGATTACGCGTAGGAGAAATGGACCGTGATGCTATATTAGCCCATGGATTAACAGCCTTCATACAAGAATCGATGATGGAACGAGGTGATAAATATTATATGGCAATTTGTAATCAAAGCGGAACTATAGCTGTTTACAATGAAAATAGAAATATATTTTTGAGCCCAATGACTGATGGTCCATTGAAATTTACCGATAATTTGGAAGGAGGATTAAATATTGTACCTATTAGTAGATACGGAAGAGATTTTTCCATAGTCAAGGTACCGTACGCATTCAAACTATTATATCAAGAATTACAAGCAATGAATGTTCAAATGCGAATAATTACCGCAGATAATGTAGATGAATTAACGGCTATGAAGGAAAGTAATATTGTTAAATTAACGGGATTAAATAATCTTGAAGAGGTAATAGAAGCCACTGGTAAAAAACTACTAGAAGATAATACCAATTACAAAAATATTGAGATGGATCGTCAAATAGTGGAGGGCCCTGAAACTCCAGAAATACCTTCATGGGTTGATCCAGATGAAGGCTTCCCTACTGATCCTACAGTAAATCCATTTGGAAACTTTGGAATGATGATGGCAGATACTTTTAAGCCTGGAGAACAAGTAACTTTGGATAACACCGATACAGTTACTATAATTAGAAAAATAGTTGATAACACAGTTTTATATGATATGTATGAGGTAAGCGATTTATTTTCAGGGCAAGTTAAAACCGTAGATGGTACAAGACTTAGTAGATTTATAATGCCTCAATCACCACAAGCAGCTTATGCTCCTTCACCCCCTCCTACACAGTATCCAGTTGATACACCTCCAGAATCAGGAAAAAGACTTGCTGTTGTTTATGATCAAGATGTTGTATGGACTGTTGAACAAGGGCCTGATGAAGATGGAAGCTATGTGATGAACAATCCAATGGAAGGGATGGAAATGGTTGAACCGGGCGAATTTGAATTTATCAAAGTTTCAAAGAAACTTCCAATTATTGAGTTCTTTACAAATAATAAGGTTAAATTTACAGATGATGAATATACCGTTATGAGTATAAATCCATCAGATACTAGTCAATTTACATTGTTGAAAAATACAGATAAAGGCTATGCAATAATTAAAAATGCAAACAAATGGATATTTAGTTCGCTAACTGGCGAAGACATGAAACCTGGTTCAAAGGTTCAAATCACGCCAGCAGTTAGAGATGATAATTACACGGTAATGAGGGCTTATCCAGATGGAACTGTAAATATAGATAATGAAGGTCCTAGTCCATCATTTATAACAAATGCTCATTTATTAAAATATATAGCTGAAAGCCCAGCTTTCAATCCTACAAGCCCTCCTTTCAGCCCTAAAAGCCCTGATTATAACCCTGATCGTCCAGGACCCATATCCCCAACTTCACCTAGCGTATTAAGTTTATTAAACATTGGCGATGAAGTTAAATTATTAGATCCTACTAAATACGATAAATCAGATGTTGATCAAACCTTTACTATTGTTACCATGGATATGCAGGGAGATACTGCAATGATTAGATCAAGTGAAAACCCAATTGCATTTTCTGTTCAAGCAAAAGACTTAGGTTATATAGATCCAAATACAAAACCTACAAGTGAGGAATTAGAAGAAGAAACAATAGTTACATTACCCCAACATCAGGATAAAGGCGCTGCTGATAAAGATGAAGAAATGTCTGGAGGTGGAGATATTCCATCTGATGGAGGGAATAAACCAATGAGAATAACTATAAAACCCGACTTCAATGGAGGATTGGATCTTTTAGCGCCAAAAGAGGGAGGTGAAGTAGATAGTGGAGATGAAGGCAGTGAAGACGGCGGAGATTTAAAAAAGATTGAATAAATGTAATTCAAATTAAATAAAATTGAATTATATTTAAAATTAGCAATATATATTATACATCATCATGTCGGCAAGCGCTAGTTATAGTCCAGTTGTTTCGAAGATATTTAGGTCAAGATCAATTATCTTAGACCAACTAAGTGAGAAAAGAGGGTTTGATACCTCAGATTATAAGGATTTTAGTGTAACTGAGATTTATAATCTAATGAAAAATGATCAGTTAGATATGTTACTTACAAATAACAAAACCGGGAAGAAGATCTTTGTAAAGTATCATCTAGGCAGTAAAATTAAATCAAATGGAGCACAGATATATGATTATATAGATGATTTATTTGACATTGAACAAATCTTGAGCGATGACGACGAACTTATTATTGTTCAGCAATACAAAGTGAACGATGGGATAAAGTCAATTATTAGTCAAGTATATACAAATGATAAGAAGTTTATTAACATCTTTAATTTCAATGATTATCTATTCAATGTATTGAAACATGAAGACGTCCCTGATCACACGGTTTTATCAATGGAAGATAAAGAGAAAATTAAGAAAAAATACTATATTACAAACGACAGTCAGTTTCCGGAGATCTCGCGATTTGATCCTGTTGCACAGGCTATTGGTTTGAGGCCGAATGAGGTGGTTGAAATAACAAGACCATCGCCCACATCAATTACTTCAAAGTATTATAGGTTGTGCTATTGATTTAATATATTAATATTATAAAATGGAAACAAGTGAAATAGCAATCAATCAGTTTGAAAATAAATTTTGGTCTTTGAAAAATCAATTTCTATTATCGATAGATAATTATCGACGTGTATTGGAACAGCAATATTTAGAAGGTAAGGATTCAACTGAAGAGAGTCAAGCAAATCAAACCCAATTGAATAACATTTTAGGCAAGACTTTTTTATTATACAGTCAGATTAATTCTAATATAATTGCCAATAATAAATCCATAGAAAGTTTAGATCAATATTTGGATAGATTAAAATTAGAAGTCGATATAGAGAATGATTTATTAAATCAAACTAAAAATACACAACAGGCGGCTGTACCTCGTGAAGAGCAAATTAGAGAAGATTCGCAAGAAAATTATGCTATCGCAGCATATTATGTAGCGGCTGTTTTAGGGAGCAGTTTTGCAATTTATAAATATTTCAAAAAATAAGACATTATTTCATAAATACATTTTCTATCAGTACATTATAAGAGATGACAGATTTTTTATCAAAACTTTTTTCAACTTCAAAAGAAAGTGACGATTTAGCCGATCCCGGACTCATGCAAGGTGCACGATTTAATAAAATGCAATATCAGATTGAGCAACCAGTTTATTCGCATTTGCCTTTAATGGAGCAAACAACGGGGGCCGGATTAGGTTCAATTAAAGAACCTTTAGAGAATAATAGTCAATTAACGGCTTTGGATGATAAAGAAGTAAAAAAATTAGCTAAAATGGAAAAAAAATATGAAGGTTTGATTAAATCGCTTCAAACTCTTCAAAAGCAAACACACACGAAAAAAATAAATAGAGATAAAATTAGTGAACTTGAAGGTAAAATTCAAAAACTCAACGGTGAAATCATGAGAAAAGCGAATAAATTGGTGGCACAGACATATAAAACACACGGTACAACCAATAATTTAAATAAATATAGAACTGAGCAACGAGGAGATCTTAAAAATATGGTTGATAAACTTATGGCTAGAAAGCAAAAATATGATGGACTTATTCGACAAAAAAATAGCTTAGAAGGACAATATCAAGACAGACAAAATGAATTAGATGCCGCATATTTGCACTATATTGTTTGGTTCATAGCTGCAACTACTTTAGGTATTTTAACTGTTCGACAACTAAGTAAATAAATATTACTTTTTTATCTATAATATATAGATAAAAATGAGTTACACATCAATTATGAATGATGGTTTTAATATGAAAAGACGAATGGATAATGGAAGTTTAATTATAGATCCTGAATTAAAACAAGGTAAGGCATTATTACGTAGACGTTCAAAGATGCAAAAAAGTGTAAGAATTCGCAGCAAAGATTTAATGAAGGAAGGATTTACAAACATGAAGAGTTCAAATTTTCAACAAGCTGTGGTTCAACAAAACAATGATGAAATTCAAGATTTAATTGGTATGCAAAATGCGTATGATTCTACAATGGAACAGTGGTCTGGACAATATAGAAATTTAGTAGAAACTATAAAAGCTAAACCGAAAGAATATACTGATTGCGTAACAATGTGTCAAAAAACAAATAAAAAGCAGGCATTAAATGCTTGCTTATACGGTTGTGGTATAGGAAAATTTACTACAAATAGTGCAAAATGGCGCGGACCTCAACCAAATCCTCCGTGGGCAGCAGCTTTATTTGCAGGAATAGCAGTAGCAGCATTAGCTGTTTTAGCTTTATCTTGTTTACCCTGTCTGGCTGGCGCGTGTGAAGCAGCAGAGGTAGTTGCTGATTCAGCGGAATTGGGTGAGGCAATAGAGGCCGGAGAAACGGCTGTAGAGGGAGCAGAGGAGGCAGAGGAGGGTTTAATGGATTTAAACAAACTTCGAAGGGCCCTTCAAGCAATTAAAAATGCATTTCAGTTCGGCGAAGATGCTTCTGAAGAAGCAGAAGTGGAGGAAGCAGGAGAAGAGGGAGAAGAAGGGGAAGAAGAAGCGCAGAAATTTAATAGAATGAAAAAGGCAATGGAGGATATGAAAAAACTTCGCGATAGATTAAAACAAGCATCAAGGGCATTCAGAGACTATATACAGAGATCACTCGCAAATGAGGGAGAGGAAGTAGCTACCGATGAGGAGGTTGATAGTGCAATCTTAACAAATGGTGCAAGTGGAGACGCGGCTTCTGGTGGGGAGAGTGACACGATGCAATCTTTAAGAAATATGTGGCGCAGTTTGAAAATGCCAAAAGCAAATTTATCTAAATTTGCAACAAATTTTATGATCGGAGGGGTATCAGGCGTTGCAACCTTTGCTATTTTAATGAAAACTCTTAATAGAGAAGATTACACGTGGGGAAATGCGACTGAACAGCAAAAAAGAAGTTGGATTGCATGGATGTTAAGTCAACCAGGTGGTCAACTGAATACTTCAATGGGAGCATCTCCAGAAGACAATAAAAATCTGGTATATTATCATTCCAGTGCTAAAGAAGCATTTACTAATCCTGGTTCACCACCTCAACCTCATTCAATAGCAAGCGTAAGTGCTGATGGAGATGTTTATTCAAGCGTATCTAATGCTACTAATCAAATGGGAAGTATAGGTCCAGCTGGCTGGAAGAATAGAAATAGTGAACCGACTAACAATAAAAATATTAATCAAGCCAACATTAATTTAAGAAATCAAATTAATACATCTCTATCTAGCAAACCTGTTCATTCAGCTTCTGAAATTTGGGGTGGAAGTGGGCCTATTGAAAGCGCATCAGATCTTTCAGAGATGAATAATGTAAATCCAACGGGTATTCATGCAGAACTAGAAAAAACAACAAAAGTTTTTTCTTCACTACTCAGTGGTATTCAAAATGATCCATTGGTAAAACAAATGAAATCAGTTCAAGGAAATCCAGAAATTTTAAGTAAAGGTTTAAATACTCTCGAGAAAAAATGGAAAAGTATATTTAAAAACGCGTGCAAAAGTGGTATAGGTAGTGGTAGTAATTTTGCAGGGCATAAACAATATTGTGAAAGTTGGACAAACACTTCAAATGGTAGATCAGGTATTTATGGAGATAATTATATTGTTGACCCAACAGGTTCTATAAAAGAAAGTGTATGGGATGGTTCTGATATTGGATTTATTGGCACAACAACCAAACTTCATAATGTCACAACAGTTGGTAGTGACGATGATAGATCTGCCGGAAGATTTGGTTGCGATGTAGCTATTGAAGGTACGATGCAAAATGGTATAGGAGGGTCTGGGTATTGTACTTGTGTAGATGGTACAAAAATTTATATGGATGCTGGTCATCCAACGATTTCTTGTAATGATTTATGTAATCCCGTGAATGTTAGAGACGCTGGTTCTAAAAATTTATTTTATCATAATCCTAATAATTGGATACCATCAATAGTGCCCCCAGATGCTAAATATAAACAAGGAGTTAAGGCATTTAACCAAACATCTGGAACAAAAGATACACCGTGGTTACAGTGCGGAGATGGTTCAGGCGAACCAGATGGGTGCCCTGATGGCATGACTCAATACGGTAATGTGGAACCTAATAAAAATTGCGGACAATATGATGATGATACTGGATTTTTAGGAATTCACTGGCCATGGATGAAAAAAAATATGAAAACTATAAAAGGACGAAGATGCATATTACCACTACCAAAAGGAGGAAATATTACTCAAAAAGGTCCGGGAGGCGGGAATATGATAGATAATGGTATGGGATTGCAAATTCCAAAAGGTTATAAAAAACTACCTAGCCCTACAGAATTAATTGATACTTGTAGCAATGTAAAATATGCAAATCTATATATTGAAATATTAAAATTTCGCGTATTAGATGCTATTTTAGATGCAAAAACTGAAATTATGGGGAAAGCGATTGATAATGCAAGCAAAGGTATAAATAAAGTCAAACTACAACAAAGCGCCGTTGGAAGGAAACTTCTTAGAGATATGCAAAAATATAAAAAAACATATGACGAATTCCAAAGAAATTCTCAACGGAAAAATCAGTTAGCAGGCATGTATGAAGATATAAACTTTAAATCGCAAAGTGCTAATATCAGTTATTATATTTGGTTTATTTTAGCAATTTCTGGGATGTTTCTTGTAATTAAAAAGTTAAAATCTAGCAATTAATTATAATTTTTTATGATGTCATATTATATATAATATGAGTTCACCAAAAACTTGTCCAACTAAAGATGGTAAAGATTTTTACACATACGACAAAGAAAAAAATATGTGCATTCATCCTTCTGTTCAATGTAGTTTAGGCTCTGCGCCAATAGAGTATGAAGGTAAAAAAGTAGGAACTTGCTATAATAGTGATGGAACACTAGTCCCTTCTTTTGACCCTGCTAATGCCGGAGGCGGAGCATCTGGTTCTGGAAAATCCAAACCTACGCTAGCCAGTCAATGTGCGGTATTAATGCCTTTTGGCGGCGACTCTCAATCAAAACCAAAAATCATTCTTGATATTGAATCATTGCAAAAACAAGAAATGACTATTTTAAATGAAATGAAAAAAGATACTGATATGACAACGGGTAAAATTAAAAATCAATCACAAATGAATGCGCTTATGAAAAGATTAAAATCAATACAAGATGCTCGCATTAGATTATTACAACAATTAACCTATGTAAGTTCAACCACACAGTGTACACTTTCTGCCGATCGTACTGCCCTTCAAGATCAAATTGCAATGCTTATGGTTGCGGAAGATCAACTTAAAAATTTAGAAAAACAAACACAGGATCTTATTAATTCTAGAACTAATAGGCATAGAATGGTTGAAATTACAAATTACGAGTACAATCGATTTTCATCTCATGCTGGCATATTCAAAACAATTGCTTTTTGTAGTTTGTTTATTTTAGGAGGTGTTTATCTTAATGGATTAGGTTGGACAATGTTGGGAAATGTCATTATTGTTTTAGCCATTGCCGTTGCTATATTTTTAACTATTAAGCGCATATGGTGGAATTATTATAGAAACCCAATGAACTGGAACCAGTTTGAGTGGTCTGAGCGAACACCTGATGGTCATCAACCAACAGTATGGGAGGTTGATAAGGCTTTCTTTGAAAAGGGGTATAAACAAGCCAAAAGCGAGTATGAAGACTTGAAAAAAGATGCTGAAAAAGGGTACGACAAAGCTAAAAAGGATATTAAGGGCGTAACAAAAGATATTGGTAAAGACTTATCAAAAGCTACATCTGGCCTAGGAAAGAAAAAGGGATCTTCGGTTTCTGAAAGTTTTGCACTATTTAATTAAATATTTTGATATTAACAAAACCAAAATATTTATTAATTTCTAAGTATTATACAACTATAATGTCAGATAAACCTAAAATTAGTAAAGCAGATATGGATAAAATACTTAATTGTCAAGACCAACTACAATCAAGTTTAGAGGGTCTTGTAAAAGCAACGAAAAAATTTAATGAACAAAGTCTTAAATTAGAAAAACAATCCGCTGGCTTACCGACAAGCACTAGAGGATCTCCTTATTATAACATGGTTTATAAGAAAAAGGCTCTTAATGCCGCTAATAATACTATTGATAAAATTGTTAAGGATTATACTGTTGATCTAGCTGCCATTGATAAAAACATTGGTATTTTAAAATCACAGCAAACATATCAAAAAAGAATGAATGATTTGATTGCTTACTATAAACAAAATATTTCAACTGATCAAAAACAGATAGCTGATGAGAAAAGTAAACGAGCTATAGCAAATAGAATGAGTACATTTTATAATGATAAAACGCAAATATCTAAAAAAGTTAAAACATATACAAGTTATATTTATTGGGGAATTTTTGCTTTTGCGCTAATTTTCTTACTAAGAGCTATAATCTTAATGGGAGGGTTTAATTTTGGTATGATCACCGGTGCTTTAACATCTGTAAAGCTCGCAACAGAAAAGCTAATGAATAATGCTGATAAAAAGGTAAAAAACAAATTATCCAAAAGTCAACAAGCAAAAATAATGGAGGGCCCTTCAAATGTAAATAGATCAAGTAAAGCTTTTGCTAGTCCTGGAATGAGACGAGATGCATTTAACAAAGCAAATCTAGCTAATAGAAAAAGAGAACAAAGATTTCAGTTTGGTGGAAAGAAACCGACTTCATTACAACCATGGTTAACAATTGTATTATTATTTTTATTAATGCCTTTTGTTATTATACCATTCATTATAAAACCTCTTCAACCATATTTCATAGAGTTAACTCTCCCTCGTGTAAGTAATTAGAATTTTTAAATTAAGAATCTAATTACTCTTGTAAAGCATTTTATAAATCAAATATACAAAAAGGCCGCCTACAGCAGCGGTGTAAAGTTCGGCGAGAGGTTTTCGTTTAGAAAAATCCGATTTAATCAAATCTTTTGCTTTTGACATCTTTATATTTGCATTAACAAAAGATTCTTTTGTTGGACAAGATTCATTAGTTAATGGATTTGTTCCATTTACAAAAGCACACGGATTTATTGATTTAATTTCGCTATTAACAACAAATCCTTGACCAGTACTATCTTTATTATTAGCATCAATTGTCTTCATATGAATACTTGTACAGTCGGGAGTATTTCCACTCATAAAAGCACCGAAAAGTTGAACCGGGTTTAATGTTGTTACATCGTTTAATAATCCTGGAATTAAGCCATTGAAAGCACTATCTCCCATACCCATTTGTTTTAAAGCTGGCGCGGATCCATCGGGAACATTATCAATATAAATCGATCTTGTAACCTTATTTCCCTGAGAATCTTGACATTGCCCGCCAGTAGCTAAAAAATACCTATCTCCTAAATTTTGACCGCCTGTTTTTAAAGCAGGTCCGCCACCCTCTGTTAAAACTTGCATGTAGTTCATAAGTCCAGAGATATTATTAGAAAAATCATCTAAAGTTGCCCCTCCACTCATTCCCATTTCCGATGGTGATTTGATCCATTTACTATAAATATAATTTGGTCCTATATATTTTTCACTTAGGGAAGAAGGGTCTGATGCTGCTTTATTAAAAAATGATGAGGTTCCGGTTGATGTCATTTTATATAATAAGTATATTAAAATATACACATATTATACATTATGATCGAATGTAGGATCTGCTTAGAAGATAGTACTAATGAACAATTAATAAGTCCTTGCGGGTGCGATGGTACAGCAAAATGGGTACATGAATCTTGTTTGCAACGCTGGCGTGAAGAAAATGTTGGTAACGATAATGCTAGAAGATGCGAAATATGCAATGTACATTATTTAATAGAAAGAGAACATCCATTGGAAACCTATACTACATTATACGAGGGATGGGGTATTTGCGGAGAATTCTGGATGGGAGCTGGTTTTGGTTGGGTTTTAGGTGGATTTATGTGGGCATTTGATGATACTACTCATTATACTAGTATGAAAGTATTTCAGATTCAATCATTACATTTACCTTATAGAATGCGAAGCGATGATTGGTTGGCGTGGTCATATTATCAATCTCTGAGTACCTGGTGTGTTGCAATTATAGCATTTGTTATTCAACTTAGTAGAATTCATCCAAATATTAATAGAAAATATACTTACTATTGTAAAATGCTTCCAATTATTATTTGGAATGCATTGTTTGTGAATACTTTTTTATTTATATTGGGAATTGCCATATTATCTAGGGACCCTTCTGTAATATCATATTGGGGACCAATTTCTTCAGCTATACAACTTCATACATTCTTTGGTTATCACAGAGCTAGTAATAAAACTCTTATAAAAATGAATAGAAGAAATATAGGCGAACGTATACTTTCTGTACAAGAAAATCCTTTAAATTATCAAGCAGCTCGAAGATTTGAAATTGAAGATATAGTTTAAAAATTAGTCGGGAAACTAGTTGCCTTGCCCTTTTGACCCCTTAATTCAGTTGCTTTTGATTTTGCTGCATCTGCATGCGAACTATTGCCTTTAGTTGCGCATTCTATTTTTTTTTCTAAATTATCTAATTGACTATTCAAATCTTTATCTTTTTTATTAAACTGTCCCACCTGTTTTTCATTAAGAGTAATATTAGAGTTTAAATTATTAATTGCTTGTTGTTGTTTTTTTTCATCTTCCTTTTTAATCTCTTCTTCTTTTTCTTGTTCTGTTTGAGTTGTTAACCCTTCTTTTGTGTTGCTAAAAAAATAATTTAATAACAATACGGTTATAGCAAAAGCAAGAAAAATACATATATAGTAATTCATTATATATGTATTTGATTATTATTTCTTTTGTTTCATTCCTTTTAGTTTATCCTCTATTTTTTTAATATTCGAATTAATATTTGCAATTATACCGTTTAATGATCCTAAATTTTGTGTATGTAAATTGCTGGTGCTTTGTAATTTTTCAATAGTAGATTGATTTTGAAAATTCTCACAATCTACTGTTTTTGGTTTTAAATTTAATGATTGGATTGATTTATGATTACCGGCTGCTTTATTCATGCTTTTCGTAGTACCTGCTGAACTAATTTTGGATAATAATTCTTTGCTTCTTTCAAGAGTTTTATTTAATTTATCTTTTACATTGGTAATACTTGAACCAGTACCACCGACCTTACCTGCTAAAGAATGTAAGGTCTCCGATGTCATACCTTCAGTTAATTGCATGCAATATTCAAAAATATGATTAAGAATTAAAAATCCAAATAGTATAATTAATATGTATACAATAATACTCATTATATATCACTCCTATTTTTTCTTTTGTTAATATAAATGGCAAGTTTCAAAATGAGAAATAGTCGAACAAAGAAATATAATTCTGATGGATCAAGAATTTATAATACATTTAATAGTACAGGTTTAGTAAATAAATACGAAAACCATAATGCTAGATTTGATTCTCGTAATAAAGGACGAGAATTAGATTTAGTAGATTCAAATGGTAACAAATTAAACAATTGTTCCTGTACTATAGCTGGCTGTGGAACACAATGTTGTAGAAACTACTTTTTAATTCAAAATATAAAACAAGAATTATGGCGATTCAGTAGTAGTTCTTCTTATGGATTAAATAATGGAACTGTTTTTGCGCCAGGAAATATTGTTTATACAGGAATCGTGTCAAATCCTACTACCAATCCCCCACTTCCAGTATCGTCATTAACTGAAATTGGAGTAATTGAGGATGTTTTATTTCCAAATGCAAATGCTTGTATTCCTTTGGGACCTGATGCTGATCAAGATTGTTCAGGCGCTTTTCCCTTAAATGTGAGATTAATCATTCGATCAAGTGGTAAATCTTGCGCACTACAGAATAGTTTTATTGAATTTCCTGTTAATCATCAAGTTACAGGTTTATTTTTTAAACCGCCTGCTAGTATTCCATCAACAGGATCAAATAGCGGTGGTCTTTGGTGGCATATAAAAGATAGTGAAGTAACAATAACACACGAATCCTATAAAGTATTAGGCAGTTCTAAAGTTGGTGCCCCCTACAGAGCACCTATTGCAGGATATAGAAAGACTTTAGCATGTTGTTGTAGAAGTAATAAAGGCAATCAAGAGTG
>Ga0310343_10001230_pt1 | contig 12959 bp, 4 predicted proteins | sample HC15DNA2025_MG_FD_203519 | JGI IMG/M metagenome (GOLD analysis project Ga0310343, IMG submission 203519) | Marine microbial communities from station ALOHA, North Pacific Subtropical Gyre - HC15-DNA-20-25_MG | ecosystem: Environmental > Aquatic > Marine > Oceanic | place: Pacific Ocean: North... | reverse complement strand
AGGAGGAGGAGGAGGTCAACAACAACGACAACACAAGGATCAACACAATGAACAACGAATGAACTACAACATCAATAACATGAATTATATTTTTTCCGCTCGACGAGGCTCGTTGGTAAAAATGAACATGGGAAGAATAGATGCCAAAAACGAATGGTGGAATAAAGATGCTTCGCCGAATATGAAAGACATAAACGGGACCCCAGAACTATTAGAAGCATTGTGTGAAAATCAAGACAAACTCGTCGTCGTGGACGTTTACGCGAAGTGGTGCGGAGCTTGTCGAGCGCTGTATCCTAAATTGTGTAAAATGGGGCGACAGTTCGACGGGAAGATGGTACTGTTGAAAATAAACTTTGACGAGAACAAGGACATGTGCAAAACGCTCGGCGTGAAAGTGTTGCCGTATATGATCATGTACAAAGGCAAGAAAGGACGTGTGGAGGAGTTTTCTGTCTCGATTTCAAAAATAAAAATGCTCAGAGAAAAGTTAGAGATGCACACGGCTGATGTTCCCATGGAAGATAAAGATGAGTGTAACTTAGAAGAGTTTGGCGATAGTGTGTGGGGAGACGTAGACGTGGAGAGTGACGCGCCGAAAGATGCTGAAGGCGCGCAAGAAACTGTTCTCCCGAGGGATTAAGAGAAAGCGTACGTCTGGCAACGATAGGTCGTAGAAGAAAACGTCTTCCGTTTAAAAAACAAACATTGTACAGGACAGGTATTGCTCATAATATACAAAATCTATCTTTTATCACGAAAGCCTTGTTTTGCAAGCAACGCCGTGCCGTAGGAAGCTTCGGTGTATTCACTCGCACAAACATCAATCGTAGAACCCGGGTTATCACTGCTCAAGCACGAGCTCCGCATTTTACACCATGCCACGTTTGCTGCGCCGCCGCCAGAAGTGTACACTTTCTTCAATTTCACGGAAGCTCCCATTGCGTTTGCATTTTCGTAGCACCTCTTTTCAGCCTTTGCAATCGAGGAGAAAATTTTGCACAAAAAGAGCGCATCGTTCGCGCACGTTTCCCTTTCACTCTCGCATTTTTTCACCGCATCGTTTACTTCTAAGCCAAAGTCTCCACCGGCGTTACTTTTAAAAAAATCCGCATCCCGAACGCCGAATAGATTCAACTCGAACATGTTTTCTTTCTCGATGGTTTCCGTCAACGATTGGAGTTCGTTGTTGGTGAAAAATGCTCGCAAAATGTTTCCACCCGTATTACACGCACCACCGACCAACCAATACTGGTTTCCAATCTTATGAGAATAAATTCCAACGCTACCATCATCTACACGCGTTTCACTAATAAGTTTCCAGGCTAACGTCGAACCGAGAGATGTGCACGCGTCGCCGGGCTCAGTCGCTCCTGAGGCTATAAAGGCGGCGACAGAATCGGTCGTTCCCGTACAAACGACGCACTCTGGATTCGAAAGAAATTCTTTCGCGCGAGCATTTCGAACAACGCCTATGCGGGCACCAGGAGGTAACATCTTCTTTGGTAATGCTTCTGCAAAAGGCAAGTCTAACATCCACTGCGGATAGGATTCAGATCCGGGATCGAATCCAAGTTTTAAAGAGTTGTTGAAATCAGACACGCCCATGATCTCGTGTAACTTATAGCTCAGCCAATCGGCGTGATGCAAAAGCTTGTATGAATTAGGTTTAGGATTTTCGTTGGCGAAGTAATGCGCGAGTTTACTCAACGCAGAAGTGCTACTTCTCGTGACGTGACCGTCTGGCACTCGATACCTCTCTGAGGCGAGATGTTGCGCACCGGCTTCAAACTTCTCATTGTACATCATGGCCTTATACAAAGGTTCACCACTATCGGGATGAACAATTATAACCGTTCCAGAGGTACCGTCTATGGCGACGGATACGATGCGCTCTCGAATTTGTCTTGGAATATTTTCGAGACTCGTCCACAACGCATCTTCCCAAATCGCCGTCATCGAAGAAGAGGAAGAAGAAGTTTCTTTGGTGGCGTTCGCCTCGCGAGTATCTGTGTATCTCACTGAAGTTTCAAATTTTTGCACGCCTCGCTCATCGATGAGCGATACGCGACACCCTGACGTTCCAAAATCCATCCCCATGAAAAGATTTCCACAATTCTCTTCGTGTTCTTCTTCCGTAGCAAAAGCCAAGATTGCTTTTCTCGTCGTTGTCATCTTGTGTTGGTCGTTATGACGAGGAAAACGATGATGATGATGATGATGATGATGATGATGATGATGATGATGATGACGCTGATGATGCCGTCGAGCAATGACGAAAGAAGATGTGGGAGCACGATTGATAACAACAACAGTCATGTAAACCGAATCTTATTACCGCTACTACCGCTTCTTTCTGAGTATGCTCGAATATGTTTCCGCGTTCTCTATCCACGCACAGCAGCGTCGGTTTTTTAGCGCAGCTTATTTTATTTCCCCGCAATAGAAAAAAAAGGAAAAAAGGAGAACACGCCATCATTTTTGCCACATAAGCCATACACCACCACAACCAAAACAAGCGTTATTGAAAGTGCGAATCAAAGAGTCGCGCGAAGCGGTGCGACTCAACGCGTATAAAATCTCCAACAGTACGTCTACACTATACTTAACACTCTTTCGTTCCTATCTTGCATCATCATATTATCGATACGGGTTTATCTCGCGACGTGAGCGCGCTCAAGCGCAAGCGCTTGGATTAGCGTTTTACCCATTTTCTCAAATTTAGAACGCAGAAATTTTTGTTGACCGCTCGTTTACTCACCCTTTTCACTTTCTTCCGTTCAATTGCTACAGTGTCGACTTCGAGCGCCGAGTTTGAAAACTATGTGTTCAGTCGAGGAGGGAATCGCTTGATTCGCACGGTGCTCATCTCATCCAATGGACGTACGTTCATTCCATTATTTTTTCCCTTTTTTTCCCCGCACACAAAGCGAAAACAGCTCTTTCTTTATTTTTTTCTCTTTACACGCAATCGATGAACGTGACAGACGCGTTTGTTTCGGTGCAGAGAAACAAATATATCGTATGTGTATCATGACTAACAACACTCCATCTGTTCTGCATATAAAACAAAATACAACAGTTGGTGCGACGAAAGCTATCAGAAGTTTACGCTCCTGGGCCTACGAGACGTTCAAGTCACGCGACGTCTTACATTTGGTTTGCATGGCAACTGAGGATGATTTAAGAACGAATGCGGAATATATCCGATTAGCGGACGAATACATCATCGTAGAAGGAGGTTCAAACGTGCATAACTTTGCAAACGTCGATTTGATTGTAAAAATCGCGCGCAGATGCGGAGCCGACGCCGTTTGGCCCGGGTGGGGGCATGCTAGCGAAAATCCAAAGCTTCCGGAGGGCTTATCTCATCATAACATAGCCTTTCTCGGCCCGCCGAGAAAGGCCATGGATGCTGTCGGCGATAAGATTTGCGCGAATATTCTAGCGCAATCGTGTGGTGTTGACGTCATTCCTTGGTCCGGGTCCGGTTTGACTTTGAACAACGCCGATGGTACTGATTGTTCCATACCGGAAGATTTATTGGCTAAGGCCACGGTTAAAGACGTCCAAAAAGCCGAACGCGTAATCAATGAATCAATAGGATATCCGGTCATGATTAAAGCGTCCGAAGGAGGTGGGGGCAAAGGTATTAGAATGGCTCGCAACGATGCAGAACTACGGGTTTCGTTTCAGCAAGTGCAACAAGAAGTGCCGATGAGTCCAATTTTTATTCAGAAACTCTCGCAAAATTCTCGTCACTTGGAAGTTCAAATGGTGGCTGATCAGCATGGTCAAGCGATCGCTTTGTACGGGCGCGATTGTTCTGTGCAACGACGACATCAGAAAATTATTGAAGAAGGTCCGATTACCATCGCTCCGAGGAAATTGTGCGAAGAGCTGGAGCTCGGGGCGGTGCGATTAGCAAAGCGAGTAGGCTATGCTGGCGTAGGCACGGTGGAATATCTATTCAACTGCGTTACCGGGAGATATTCATTTTTAGAGGTCAATCCGAGATTGCAAGTGGAGCATCCAGTCACCGAAACTATTACTGGAGTAAATATTCCCGCGGTACAACTGCAAATCGCTATGGGCATTCCGTTGCACAAAATCCCACACATTCGGAGATTTTTTGCGCAAAGCGACGTTATGGGCGTAAGCTCGATTGACTTCGATAGCGCGAAACCGATTCAACCGATCGGACACTGTGTAGCTGGCAGAATTACTGCTGAAGATCCGGATAGTGGATTTAAGCCGACGTCTGGAGCCATTCACGAGTTACATTTTCGCACGATGCCTGGCGTAAACGGCAATTTTTCGATTGGATCTGGAGGCGGCGTCCACCAATTCGCGGATTCGCAGTTTGGACACGTATTCGCTCATCGCGAAACGCGCGAAGAAGCTTCAACCGCGCTCGTACAAACACTATCCGAATTTTCTGTGCGAGGACAAATTCACTGTAACGTAAAGTATTTGATGACTCTGCTCGAAAAAGATGATTTCAGAGCTAATCTTCACGACACAGCATGGTTGGATGGATTGATTGCGATCGGCGACCGTTCACCCGAACTTCCAGATCACGTCGTCATTGCGTGTGGAGCTGTTTTGAAGGCCTCCGCAGAATATAAGAAGCTCGAGGAGCAGATCACGCAATGTTTGAGAAGAGGTGTTCCGCCGGAACTCTGGATGGCAAACTTGAGTGAACATTCTTTCGAGCTTATATACAACGACATCAAGTACTCTTTGCGAGTCTGCATGGGAAGTAAATCAAGTTTCTGCATTTACATTAACGAGCAAATGCTCGCAGCAGAATCTTTGCAACTCTTTGATGGAGGTCTGAAAATCATTTTGAATAACCGCTCGTACACGGTGTACCCAGAGGAGTCCAAAGTCGGGATGAAAATCCATATCGATGGATATCCTTGCTTCTTTCCAGAAGATTTCGACGCCACAAAGCTCTGCGCGAATACCACGGGAAAACTATTGAAATTTCTCGTTTCAAATGGGGAAAGATGTAAAGTCGGGGAACCGTATTGCGAAATTGAGGTGATGAAGACGGTTATGCCGTTAATATCGACAACTTCCGGTATCATCACTCACGTCGCGCAAATAGGCTGCCAACTGGAGCCCGGGGATGTTTTGTGCACAGTAGTTGTCGATGATCCAAGCTCTATGAAGCTCACAAAGCCATTCAAAGGAACCTTTCCGGTATCTAAACCGCGGAAGTTCACGGTGAGCGCGGCAGGATCACATTTGGACAAGTTTTCTAGAAATTCTGCGGCTATGATTCAACTTCTCCAGGGGTATCACTTTGATGGCGATCCGTTGGAAGAGTTATTTGAAGTTTTGGGTACGATAGAACTCGTCCTTGAAGATTTTGAGGAGGCGCGCGATGCAATCGCGAGTCGTCTAGACGAGAAGACTATGAAAGACTTGTGTCTCATAGCTTCTGATTTAGAATCTTCGCAATCCGCTCCGAGCGAATCAGCTCGATATACAAACACGGTAGCTTCGGCTGTGCAAAATGTACGGAAAATAATACAAGAACGCGATGCTACGTTTGCTTCTTTGTCGAAATTCTGCGATCGACATGAAGGTGGACTGTACGCATCAAAAGCTCGCGTGTTGACGGTATATATGGAAATGTTTTTGGATATTGAAGAGACTTTCTCGAGCTGTGCGAGCTTTGAAGACGCAATTATGCTCCTGAGAGAATCGCACCGTGATGATATTTTTGCAGTGACTCAATACGCACACGCGCACGCTAAGTTAGAACGCAGATCAGAATTATTAGTTGAAATATTAGATTATATCGCCGGTAATGGTTTTATGGATATTTCTGCGTGTCATTCCGCGGTGCATAGGTGCATGAACCTTGTCGGCCACAGATATGAAAAGCTATCGCAACGGGCCCGCGAAATTATTGTAAAAAAACAAGAAGTTTCGAGACAATCTAGACGCGAAAAAATAGCCGCGGAACGTTCGCGCGTGCGACGAGAAGAATCGTTTGCGTCTTTTACGAATCTTTCCTTGAACGATCACACTTTCGATACACAAGGAGGCGGACATTCGCGCTCCAATTCTCGTGTCGGATTACGCAGCGCCGGATCACTGTACGGAAGCGAAATTGATGATTCACAGTCCGTTTTTTCTGAAGACGACTCTTCTCTTTCCCACACTGGAGGCGGTGAGACGATATCAACAAATACGACGCCGGGATCGCAAGCGCTCACTCGAAACATTGGAAGAATATATTTGGATAAACAGAATACGCTTTCGCGATTGGAATCCTACGACGACATCTCAGAGATTGAAAATACGCACTTACAATACAACTGGGACTCGTTATTCGATGGCGTATCTGAAACCGCACGATTCGACGCCATCGAAGCGTTGTTTTTATCCACTGGAGTCGATTTGAAGAAGATTATGGGTGCCGACCCGGAACCTTGTCGCACAGATATGACGGTCACGAGCGTAAAGTTAAACGGCTCAGACACGATTGTATTATTTGCACCTTCTCTCGGACAAGCAGTCGCGACATTGCCAGAAGCGTCTGATTTGAGTCCACGCGAACTAGCTTTTGTAATCTCGTATCCAAGATTAGTTGGCAGAGATGAAAAAGAAGTTCGAGCGGCGGCGGCGGCTTTCGTCACCGGTCAAAATTTGGCTGGCGCATTTACCAGTACAATTACTAAAGTGAGCGTCACACTTTTATCGCTGGATGCTCGCCCGCATCACTTTGCATTTAAACGATCTGGCACGGCAGCCTCGGGTGCAGATGCATTCGAGGAGATGCGTGCCGCGAATGGTTTTTGGCCCCATGTAGCCTCTCACATGGAAGTTGATCGACTCGATCCTTTCGAAAAGATTGAATGCGTAGGAAAATTGAACTCCAGAACTCGACAGAGAAATCCAAACTTTGTGACACCTTCTGATTACTCTATTGGCGTATTTCTCGCCGAAGAAACGCCGAAAAAACCTGGTCATAAGCAACCGCAAAGAGATCGTCGCGTCTTTTTAAGGGCAGCGGTGTACGATAAAGATTTACTTCTCGTAAATTTCTCGCCAAATCCTACGCTTCGGCTCTCCAGAACGTCATATTCAGATTCCGGCATTTCAACAGAAGAAACACCATTTTTACCACCGGAAGACTCGGTTTTGGCCGATGTTTTAGGATCTCTCGAGCTTGCCGTTGGATCGCATAGAACAGCGTGGAATCATGTTTTTATCCATCTCGTCGGCGCCGATGCCAAATTAGATTTGCTACACGTGGAGAGCGCTATTGATTCGTTCGTTAATTTAGCATTTGCAGATTTGAAGCGATTGAAAGTAGTGTGCGTAGAAGTAAGGGTTGGTGATTCTGGATCCGTTGTGGCTCTAAATACCTCTGGTTTAAAGTTCAAGATTCAAACTTCCCTTGATCGAGGTATTCCGGATCCACATCCCCTCCTAAACGTGACGCAGCGCAAAAGAATGGTTGCTCAAAACCTATCGTCGACCTACGTGTATGACTTTCCCGAGATTTTTGCAAACGTTCTTCACGAAGAAGGTGGAAGTATCTCGTCAATTGTTGAACTCGCGCTACAAGGCGGGTCTTACTCAGGAGGTGTATCGGGCCACAATGGTCCATCTTCACCTCGTTCATCGATTGGCTCCATTTTAGAAATCTTGCCCGGTCAAAAACGAAATCTTGTGCCCGCGAACCGCTCAGCCGGTCATAACGATTGCGGCATGGTTTGTTGGAAGCTCACTTTGAATACGAAGGAGTACCCCGACGGGAGAGAAATTATATTGGTGTCGAATGATATAACGCACATGTCCGGCTCGCTTTCGCCGCCCGAAGATGCCGTTTACAGAGCCGCCATGGACTTGGCAGTTGAGTTGGGCATACCATGCGTTTACGTCGCGGCAAACTCTGGTGCACGCATTGGCCTTGACGAAGCGGTGAAAGCTGCATTTCAAGTGTGTTGGATAGATGAGAAAGATCCGTGCAAAGGATTCAAGTACATTTATCTTTCCGAGGACGATTACGAGATGCTCGGCACAAACGGACGCGTGAAAGGAACGCGCTTAATCGAAAACAACGAAGTTCGCTACGCGCTTACGGATATTTGTGGGGGACAAGGTGTCGAGTGTCTCCAAGGTTCTGGCGAAATAGCTTCGGCTACATCGCGGGCGTACCAATCAACGGTGACTATCGCATACGTTACCGCGCGCTCGGTAGGTATTGGTGCCTATTGCTCGCGATTGTGTCAACGCGTTGTGCAACACCAAGAGGCTCCTCTCATCCTAACTGGAGCGAGTGCTCTAAACAAAGTTTTAGGGCGGGATGTTTATACTTCAAATGCGCAAATCGGTGGGCCAAAAGTTATGGCGTCGAACGGTGTTTCTCACAAGGTTGTTCCTGATGACGTTCAAGGTATAAAAGCCGTGTTAAATTGGCTGTCGTACGTACCGGCAAGCATTGGCGGCGCGCTGCCTTACTATATCGACAAAGGGACGGATACTCTCAACGGCGGTGACTCTATTCACAGAACTTTGAAATTTGACCCGGCAGCTTCCAAGTCGCCTTACGATCCGCGCAAGATTTTACACGACTTTTTCGATACGAACTCGTTCATGGAAGTTATGTCAGACTGGGGCAGAACTATTGTCACGGGTCGCGCGAGACTGGGAGGATTGCCCATAGGGTGCATCGCGGTTGAAACGAGAATGGTCAACAAAACGATACCAGCTGACCCGGCGTTTCCTGGGGCGCAAATAGGCGAAGAAATGCAAGCTGGACAAGTATGGTTCCCAGATTCCGCGTTTAAAACTGCGCAAGCGATCGGAGATATGAACCGAGAAGGGTTACCGCTCATTATATTTGCAAACTGGAGAGGATTCGCGGGAGGTTTGCGCGACATGTACGGTGAGGTGTTGAAATACGGCGCTTGCATCGTCGATGCATTGCGCGAGTTCAAGCAGCCGATATTTGTTTACATACCCCGAGGTGGAGAATTGCGCGGTGGCGCTTGGGTAGTAATTGATTCATCCATCAACCCCGAACAAATGGAGTTCTATGCGAGTGATGGCGCCAAGGGCGGCGTTTTGGAGCCGGAAGGTATCGTTGATATTAAGTTTCGAAAAGACGATTTGGTGAAGACGATGCGACGGACGACGAAGAGTCTCGAATACAGTAGCCACCTTCAAAAACAACTTACGCCGACGATGAAACAGCTAGCCGTCCATTTTGCAGCTTTGCACGATACCCCTGGCGTCATGCTTTACAAGAGGGCAATCAAATCAGTCGTCGAATGGGAGACGAGTCGTGAATTCTTCTCTCTTAGACTGCGTCGGCGCGTTTGCGAAGAGCGGATTAAGAAATATCTCAGAGAAAGTATAAAGAGAGACATCGCACCCGAGGAAATGCGTAGTTATCTCTCCGAACTCGAACACGTAATCGATGATATTGTTGATGCCAAAAGTGGGTCAGTCGAACCAGAAAAAGTCACCTCGGTAATTGAATTCGCGCACGCGCTGATGAGATGATGAATTCGTGTTAGGATTTTCCGTTTTTTTAAACGATTTGATTATAACACATCTTGCATAAACACCGAACAAATTGTTCCGTTTTCAATCTACTTCTAGTCGCCCTCTTCGACAGGCTCTTCGCTTCCTTCATTTTGCTCTAAATCGTTCATCTCCACTACCATTGTCATTCCCGGGCTAAACATGACAAATGCAACCACGGATGACAAAGCAAATAAAACTGAGTACACAGCGTGCCGGCGCATTTTCTTCTCATCCGGCGTCATCTTCCTCTTTTCTTCCTTTTCTTCCCACCCTTGAGATTTCCTTCGTCGAGTTCCATCTCGCCATGTCGTTGGATCAATTTTCTTCCCATCCCCGCTTGTTTCGTCAGCTTTAGTAGAATTTAAAGGTTTCCGGGCTAAAACGTATTGCTTCACGTTCTCGACGTAAGCGATTACTTTTGGATATGCTTTCAATTCCGCGCGCAGCGCGTCTGTTGCATTCGAAGAAACGACGTAATATAACACAGAAAATAAATCTGCATCGCAGTTTGTAGGACTTTGCGAACCGAGCGCGAATAAGCTGTCGTTTCCGTCGGTATCTGGCAACATCGTTTCTATGACTTGAAACGCTTGACTCGCCGAGACGCGCGCCTTTGTAGCATCACACGTCGGCACTCCTCTCTTTTCACGCCACCTGTTTGGTACGATTCGATTAAGCGGAAACGGGTACTTACTCCCATACATCGGTCGCGTTTTTTCTATGAAAGTATCTTCGTGCGTCCAAGTAAAATAATCGCACGCCTCCTTGAGCAAACTGTTTGCAACGGATGAGAAACAAACATCTCTGGCTCTGTCAGTGTCGCTCAAAATTTCGTTGAGATTTTTGTATTCGTGTTTCAAATGATGCAAAATACGATACGTGGCGACTTTCGGATCGTTTTTAATTTCGTCTCCCAAACCACCAACAACGGTATATTCTCCGTTAACAGCCTCTACACACGGTAAAACGGAGGACGGAGAAGAGGATGGCGTTTGACAAACTTCAGTTTCAAATGGGATTTCGCCGAGTCTCAAATACGTCTCGATTTTAAGGCACTCTAAGTCGAAGGAAAGCTCAGAAGGAGAAGGATCCGGAGAAGAAGGCGAGGACCATTTGTGCAAAACAACTACGCTTCCATCACTCGCGTTTCGCGCGGTCATGTTCTGTTGTTGTGCGACGGGACCCCGGGAAAAGCAGCAACTTTTTTTTGGCGAATTTATGGAAAAACAAAAACACGAAACAAATTTCTCCACACGCGCGCGAGAACAATAATAATAAGGAAACGAGCAAGATGTTTACCTGCACTCACCCGTCTCTCTCGACGTTTCGCGCACCTCGCTTACTCCCACGTAGTAGTTTGCACAGAAACAAAGGGAAAAGAACGTCGACCATCACGGCAAAGTTTGGCGAACCAAGAAACTTTGACGACGACGGCGACGGCGACAACGACGGCGATTTTTATAACAATAACAGACGCCGACATGGGAAACGAAGAAGCGCGGGTTTTGGAGAGGGAGGCCGAGGCCGAGGCCGAGGCCGAGGAGGAGGAAGAATCGGTGGTGGTGGTCGACAAAGGGAAGGAATAAGAGAAAGGAATGGAAATTTTAACAGCAACCGCAACTACAACTCAAGGGAAGGTAATATAAACCCATTCAAAGTTATGGTGGGTAATCTCTCCTACAGTACGACGGACGAGACCTTAGGTCGAGCTATGGAGCGTTTTGGTTACGTCGCGAACGCACGAGTTGTCTTGGACAGAGAAACCGGCCAATCGAGAGGATTTGGTTTCGTGACTTTTGAAGACGAGGCATCCTGCGCGGAATGCGTAGAAATCGGACCAGGAATGCGAATAGATGACCGCGAAGTTAAAGTAGAAGCATCCATTGACAAGAATTACGTCCCAACACCTTCGTTTTCAAGCGCAATCAAATCTCAGCGTAGATATAACAATTTTGAAGACGATATCAATGATGACGATGATGATGCATACGATAAAAGCTCATCATCACCCACGATGATGCGCGTGCTCGCTCAACCTTCACCTTCGTTCCTTAAAAGAGTTTCGAGAACGAAGAAATCCGGAGGTTTTGACGACGACGACGACGACGACGACGACGACGACGACAAAAGTTCAGTCAATACCAAGGAAATGTCTGAGAAAGAATTTGAAGATTGGGTGCTGGAAGGACTAGAAGATGACCTTGTCGATTTCAAAGGCCAAAACAAACGAAGGAACGCCATAAATAGTGACAAGAACGTTGAGACTCGAGAATACGTGCCCGAATTGCTCGCTAAATACGTCGAAGATGATTTTGAACCAGAAATGTTTGTTCGAGAGCCAGACGATCCAGATGAATACTTTTTCTATTCCGGTGCCAAGTTTAAGGATATTGGAGCATCTGAATTAATAGTTAATGCACTCGAGCACCGCATGAACATTTCGCGTCCTTCGCACATACAAGCGCAAAGTTTCAAGATACTCCTTCACGATCACAGTGACTCATATGACAAGGAAACCTCTACGAAAAGTCACGAGGGAGGCGCGAACCACGTTCTGCTCGCTGACCAAGCAGGTAGCGGCAAAACATTGAGTTACTTATTACCACTGCTTCAACGCTTACAGCGTCTCGAGCGTGATTCTGGAATGAGTGTTTCAAAACGTCCACGCGCGCTTGTTTTAGTTCCAACCTCAGAATTGGCTAGACAAGTAACCGAGGTTGTCAAAGAACTTTCAAAAGGTGGCGTTCGGATGAGATCGATGATTGCCACCGGCGGCGCGTCTGAAAGAACAAAAAGTAATCGCGCAGAACAATCAACTCGCGATTTAACTGCAAAGTTCACGTTAACACAAACGAAAACTCTAAAGAGTGGCGTCGATATCGTGATAGGAACTCCCGGACGCATTCGGTACTTATGCGAAACGGACAGAATGGAGTTGGATGATTTAGACAGCATTATTTTAGATGAATGTGATGTTCTACTCGGCGATGCGTTTGAATTCGCGTCTCAAATTAAACCGATTAAGGATCTTGCTAATCCAACTACGCGATTTGTGTTGGTAACAGCAACGATTCCCGATCAAGTCTTGCGCGAACTCAAGCAGTTTTTTCGTCCGCAAGATATTCGCGTTATCCAAGGGCCAGGATTACATCGTCCGTCTGCGGGTACGTTAGAGCGACTTGTCGACTGTTCCGGTGGAGAAATCTCGGATGAGCAAAGCGGATTTTATCGCAAATATGCCGCGCTCATGAAAATTTTGACGGACGATATACTCCCGTCTACCGCAGCAACTACTGAAACGAGTAAGAATTCGGCATCGCGAACGTTGCTGTTTTGCAATAAGATTGAAACCTGTCGTAAATTAGAAAACCTACTCATTCGAAGCGACCCGAGCGGCGTCA
>Ga0310343_10001229_pt1 | contig 12966 bp, 13 predicted proteins | sample HC15DNA2025_MG_FD_203519 | JGI IMG/M metagenome (GOLD analysis project Ga0310343, IMG submission 203519) | Marine microbial communities from station ALOHA, North Pacific Subtropical Gyre - HC15-DNA-20-25_MG | ecosystem: Environmental > Aquatic > Marine > Oceanic | place: Pacific Ocean: North... | reverse complement strand
CTTGTCCTGTTTGCAATAGGCCGTTCCAGTGGCGTAAAAAATGGAAAAACTGTTGGGATGATGTTATCTACTGTTCAAAAAGATGTAGTAACAGGAAGTCGCAAAGATGAAACAAGTATCAATTATTTTCCCAAATCAACTTTTTAGAGAAAGCCCAATCTTAAAAATAAATTGTGAAATTTTGATTTTGGAAGACTCATTATTTTTTGGGAATGATAAATTTCATAAATTAATTAACCATAAAAACAAGTTGGTTTTTCATAGAGCATCTATGCTCGCTTATAAAAAATATTTAGAAATATCTGGCTTTAAAGTTTTGTATATCGATAACAAGAATAATATTTCTACAGTTGATTACTTATCGGAATTTATTAAAGATAAATATCAGAAAATAAATCTAATTGACCCTCATGATTTTTTAATAATGAAGAGGATTAATAATTTTGTTGAAAGTAATAATTTATCTTTAAATATTTTTCCCTCTCCTATGTTTATGGTCAGTGAAGATTTAAAAGAGTTATTTGCATTAAATCCAAAAAAACCCCTCATGGGGAGATTTTATGAGAATCAAAGAAAGAGCCAAAAGATATTAGTTAATTTGGATGACACACCTGAAGGAGGTAAATGGAGTTTCGATGAAATGAATAGAAAAAAATTACCAAAAAAAATAAGCATACCTGATATACCCAAATTACAAAAAAATAACTTTGTAGTTCATGCTGAAAAGTCATTAGCTAATTTTGATATTAAGTTTATTGGAGAAAGCAATAACTTTTTATATCCAACTAATTTTGATGAGGCAGATGAATGGTTAGATGATTTCTTTAAAAATAGATTTTTCTCCTTTGGAGATTATGAAGATGCTATTTCTAGAGAAAATTCTTTTTTATGGCATAGTTTACTTTCTCCTCTTTTAAATAGCGGCTTATTAACACCTGATGAAGTAGTAAATAAAGCATTACTTTTTGCTAAAAAAAATAATGTCCCCATTAACTCTTTAGAGGGTTTTATTCGCCAAATTATTGGATGGAGAGAATTTATTTGCCTTGTTTATAAGAAGTATGGAACAAAGATGCGAAATAGTAACTTTTGGAATTTTGAAGATAAGCCAATTCCAGAATCTTTTTATCAAGGTAATACAGGAATTGAACCAGTAGACATTGTTATAAAAAATATTATTAAATATGGTTATTGTCACCATATTGAGAGGTTAATGATTATTGGCAACTTCATGCTTCTATGTAGAGTTCACCCCAATCAAGTTTATAAATGGTTTATGGAAATGTTTATTGATTCTTATGATTGGGTCATGGTTCCAAATGTTTACGGAATGAGCCAGTTTAGTGACGGAGGTATTTTCTCAACAAAACCATATATATCAAGCTCTAATTATGTAAAAAAAATGTCTAATTTTAAAAGTGGTCCCTGGTGTGAAATATGGGACGGCTTATTTTGGAAATTTATTAAAGACAATGAAAGTTTTTTTAGAAAGCAATATCGACTGGCTATGTTAACGAGAAATCTTGACAAGATGTCAGAGGAAAAATTAAATAATCACTTAAAAACCGCCGATAAATTTTTAAGGGATATTCAGTAAATCAAGATTGATAATCTATGCTTACTTTTGAAAAATTAAAAGAATATTATATTATTAAGAAATATTACAGACCGATGTTAAATTATTTAAAAATTAAATCTATCAATGAATATTGGAGTTCTTTTTTTAAAAAGTAGTTTTACTGGTATTATCACTTTTTCTGAATTGGATTGGATAACTACTCATCAATCAGACTTCACAAGGTTAGAGGAATCTATAGCCATTAAGTTGGGAAGAATGCTTGATGCAGGATCTATCAATATAGGTTGCCGTTTAAATTCCTAATTTAGTTTTTATTTTTTTAATGAAGTATAAAGAAGAGAAAAAATTATTTTTTCGGGAGAGAATTCATTCTTTAAATATCTTTCTTTTTTTAGGATTTAATCTGACACTAATCTCTATCTTAGGGTTTATTTGGTTTAATAACTCAATTGAAAAATTAGCTTAAATTCTTAAATTTTTTGTATATTAAAGTTATCTTTAAAAATAAATTATATTTTGAGCATAGGATATTTACAAAGGAAAGCAGCTTGGGAAATTTTGTTAAAAGTTAGTTATGGTGATTTTTCTGATCATGCACTTGAAAAGGTTTTAAGAAATTATCAATTTAATCCTCTTGATATAGCTTTTATTACAGAATTATCTTTTGGATGTATAAGGTATAGAAAATTTCTTGATCTTTGGACGGATCATACATCAAAAATTGCTCATAAAAAACAGCCTCCAAAATTAAGATGGCTTTTACATATAGGTTTTTATCAACTATTGAAAATGGATAAAATCCCCTTTCCTGCAGCTATTTCTTCAACTGTAGAAGTAGCCAAAAAAACAGACTTAAAGGGTTTGGCAGGGACTGTAAACGCGATATTGAGAAATGCATCAAGAAAATTAGAGCAAGAAATTTTGCCAAACATCCCTTCTGAAAGAAAAGAAAGAATCTCATATATTGAGTCATTGCCGTTATGGCTTGTGAATGATATTTACAAATGGGTAGGTAAAAGCGAGGGTGAAAATATCGTTAAGGCATTTAACAAAAAACCTTCAATTGATTTGAGAATTAACCAGCTTAAAACTAATGTAGATGAATTTTTGAAAGTACTTTATGAAAATAAAATTGATGCTGAAATTATTAATGATTTAAATGATGGAATTACTTTAAAATCTAATCCAAGATCTATTAAAAACTTACCAGGATATAGTGAAGGACTTTGGACAATTCAAGATAGATCTTCTCAGTGGGTAGCTCCTCTTTTAGATCCAAAAGAAGGTGAAAAGATTTTAGATGCTTGTGCAGCGCCAGGAAGTAAGTCTACCCACCTAGCAGAATTAACAAATGATAGTGCTGAAATCCTTGCTGTAGATAAATCTGCAAAAAGATTGAAAATACTTCAATCAAATTTAGATAGGTTAAATTTAAAATCTGTAAATACGCTCAAGGCTGATGCAACTAGTTTGATTGAATTGAATCCTAAATTTATATCTTATTTTGATAAGGTTTTGCTGGATGCTCCTTGCTCGGGGACAGGAACTCTATCTAGGAATCCAGATTCTAGATGGTCTTTAAGTAAAGAAAAAATTAAATCCTTAATTTTATTGCAGGAAGAACTATTAGAGAATATTTTTCCTCTTTTAAAAAAGGATGGAACTTTAGTTTATTCAACTTGTAGTATCTGTCCTGATGAAAATAATCTATTAATTGAACGATTTATTGAAAAAAATAAAGCTTTAACATTGGTTAGCCAAAAGCAAATTTTACCTAGCTTAGACTGTCCTAGAGATGGATTTTATTCTGCAATAATTTCATTTAAATCTTAAAAAAAAAATTAATTTTTAATTGGGATTTTATATATTCCAGCTATAAATTTCTTCCATAAAAAAGCTGCATTTCCACTTGATAATTTAGATTCTTTGTTATCGTCGTAACCTATCCAAATACCTGTGGTGAGGTTATCAATTGAACCTATAAACCAAAGATCTTTATTACCATCAGATGTACCTGTTTTTCCGTAAATTTTCTTTCCATTTATAAATGCGGCTTTCGAAGTACCTTCTTTTACAGATTTCTCAAGAAGTTTGTTTATTCTTTTGTTTACTTTTAAGTCTAATATTTTCTTGGAAACAAATTTGTTTTCCCATATAGATTTATTATCAAAAGATTCTATTTTTTCTAAGACGCTAGGGCTTTGAATCTTCCCATTATTATTTATTGCAGAATATGCATTTGTAATATTTAAAAGATTATCTCCGTAAGAGCCAATAGCTAATGATAGGAATTCCTCAAACTTTTGCTCATTACCTAGACCGAATGAATTCGCTAGATTAATAATTTTTTTTAATCCAATTTTTTTTGTTATTGATATTGGAACCATATTAGATGAACTTTTAAATGATTCAATCAAAGATATTGAACCTCTATAGTCTTCAGAAAAATTTTTTGGGCAATAATTTTCCCAGCAACTTGGTAAGTCATCAAATTTGTCGTTTAATTTTATCCCTTCTAATAATGCAGCAGCATAAGGAATTATCTTAAAAGTAGATCCAAGAGGTCTTATAGATGAAATTACTCTATTGTATTCATTAATTGATGGATTTTTTCCGGTTATCATCGCTCTGATTAGTCCTGTGTTTGATTCGATTGATAACAGAGCAAACTCAAGTTCTTCAGGCCCAGCGTATCGTGATATTTTCTGAGCTTTGTCTTGCCAATCTTTGCTGATAGAGGATTTAATTCTTAAAAACTTATAATCATCTTTATTTTCGATTCTTTTACCTGTTTCCTCAAGAATAAAACTTATTAGTAATTTATCATCTAACAAATTATCAGCTGATTGATAATTTAAGTTTATTTTCTCTTTAATTGCCTTATTCTTATCAGCAAGAGAAATATATCCATCAATATACATCGATTCAAGAACTTTATTTCTATTTTTAATAGCTAATTCTATATTTTGATAAGGTGAATAAATTGATGGAGCTGGAGACAAACCTGCAATTAATGCTATCTCTGATAAGGTCAATTCTTTGACAAGTTTTCCAAAATAAACTTGAGCAGCCTCGTTAACCCCGTATGCTCCAGAACCCAAATAAATATTGTTTAAATACAATTTAAAAATTTGATTTTTGTCATATCTAAATTCAAGTATGAGTGATATAAATATTTCTTTGATTTTTCTTTCAAAACTTAAATCATTATTTAGAAAAAGTATTCTGGCAACTTGTTGAGTGATAGTACTGCCTCCCTCTTTCACATAACCACTTCTTATATTTTGAAAAATGGCTCGTGAAATACTTTTAAAATCTATTCCATTATGTTTATAAAATCTTTTATCCTCAGAAGATATAAAAGAATGTTTAATAAAAAATGGAATTTTTTGTTCACTATTATCTATATCAAATTTGCGGCTTAATTTGCTCAGTACTTTATTATCAGAAGATGAAATTACATAAGAATATTTGGTCGCACGAGATCTTTTATTTTTAGATATGTCAAAATTCAATGTAGTCAGTATTAAACTATAAATATAAAAAGATATTCCAGAAAAAATTAATATTGGAATTATTAAAACAAAAGATTTGGATTTAATCTTTTGCACCTTAAGCAACTAAGAAACTATGTCCTATCGCTAAAGCTGTAACTAACATTCCTGTTATGAGGAATGGTTGGGCACTAGCTTGATATTTGACGTCGAACTTCAAAGGATCTCTTAGTAACCACATATCTTGAAATGTAATTTGGGGAATTACCAATAAAACCAAAATTACAGATGCTAAATGTTGCCCAATAATAATTAATACTACAACCATTGCTAATTGAAAAATGTCAATCAGTCCGGCACTTATTCTACTTGCATTTTTAATTCCAAATACAACTGGCAAAGAATTCAAGCCTAGCTTTGAGTCTCCTTCAACGCTTTTGAAATCATTTATAATAGCAATACCTAATCCAGAGAGGCTATAAGCAAGTGTTAGTAATGCGGTAACAATAGTTAATTTCCCAAACAAGGCTTGTCCTGCCCACCAAGGTAAAGCTATATAAGACGCACCTAATGCATAATTTCCAAGCCAACCATTTTGTTTTAATTTTAGAGGCGGAGCAGAATATATATAACTAACAAATGATCCTCCTAATGCTAAAAGTAAGACGGAGGGAAAGTTGTGATTAGCGTATAAATCTAATAGGAAAGCAACAATTAAACCTGTAATAAGTAATACCCAGATTTGAATTTTTACATCTTTAATTGAAATTTTTCCAGAAGGAATTGGTCTATTTGGCTCATTGATTGCATCAATTTCTTTATCAAAAAAATCATTTATAGTTTGTGTATAACCTGCCAGAAGTGGCCCACTCATTAACATGCATGCTAGTGAAGCTAAAATATTGTTAAATGTCCATTCAAAATTTCCACTTGCAGCTGCTCCGCAAATAACTCCCCATATCAAAGGGATCCATGTTATAGGTTTCATCAACTGTATACGAAGTCTCCATATACTTGAAGTCTCAGAAGCACCCTTAATTCCTAATAGTTGTTTTGGATCATTCACTTTAATCTTTAACCTTTCTCAATTTCTTCTGGGAAAAACCAGTTTTGCTGACCATTCTGAAATTTTGCAGTAATTCCGATACTCCTGCCGTCTGTCATTTTATAGCCTGTTATTACAGCTTTAGGGTTAGATGATATTTGATCAATTAATTTCGCTGGTAGTCTATCTTTGACTTTGTTAATGTTAATTTTGATCTTACTACCGATTTTGGGTAATAATTTTGTTTCAGCCATAAGAGGTAAAATGGAAGCTATTATGCAAGATTAACAGCATTTGGTCAATTTTTACTAAAATGGTAGCTCTTCGTTTAATTCCTTGTTTAGATGTCGCCCATGGCAGAGTGGTTAAAGGTGTAAATTTTGTTAATTTGAGAGACTCAGGCGATCCTGTTGAATTGGCTTGCAAGTATTCTGATGAAGGTGCAGATGAATTAGTATTTTTAGATATTAGAGCGAGTGTGGAAAATAGGAACACACTAGTTGACCTTGTTTCTAGGACAGCAAAATCAGTAAAAATTCCCTTTACGGTAGGTGGAGGTATAGATTCTGTTTCTTCTATTAATGATCTTTTAAGAGCAGGAGCAGATAAAGTGAGTTTGAATTCCTCAGCCGTTAGAAATCCTGATTTAATTTTTAAGAGTTCTAGAGAATTTGGCGCTCAATGCATTGTGATAGCAATTGATGCAAGAAGAAGAGTTAATAAGGTTGATGAATGGGAGGTATATGTAAAAGGAGGGCGAGAAAATACTGGAATAGATGTATTAGGATGGGCAAAGAAAGTTGAGGAATTAGGCGCGGGGGAAATATTGCTAACTTCAATGGATGGTGATGGAACCCAGAATGGATATGATTTACATTTAACAGAATCCGTAGCCAAAATTGTTAACATCCCAGTAATTGCCTCTGGGGGAGCAGGCTCTCTACAAGATATTTATAATGTTTTCAATGAAGGCAGGGCGTCAGCAGCACTTCTAGCATCATTACTTCATGATAGGAAACTTAATTTAAAAGAAATAAAAAATTACCTACTTGAAAAAAAACTTCCAATTAGACCATACGAGTAAATATTTAAATTTATCCAAATAAGAAAGTAATTTAAAGATTTAAAAATGAAATTCACAAAAACAACCGAAGTCAAAAATATCTTTAATAAAATTTCTTATAAATATGATTTTTTAAACACTATATTAAGTTTTGGATTGCACAAATTATGGAAAAGGAAATTAGTTAATTTATTGGAACCTTTAAATGGTGAAGATTGGGCTGATTTATGTTGTGGCACTGGAGATTTAGCATTTATAATTTCTGAGAGAGTAAGTCCAATGGGCTCAATAACTGGGATTGATAGTGCAGAGGATATCCTAAATATTGCAAAGAAAAAATCAAAGCTAAAAAAAAATAAATTTATTAAATGGGAAGTTAAAGATGTTTTAGATATCAATGATTATTCAAAAAATTTTGATGGGATTTGCATGTCCTATGGACTAAGAAACTTGAATGATATTGAAGAAGGAATAAAAAAAGTTTTTTATCTTTTAAAGGATAATGGAAGAGCAGGATTTTTGGATTTTAATCACTCAACAAAAAATTCTTTATCTAATATTTTTCAGAAAATGTATTTGAGGTTTGTTGTAGTAACTTTTTCGAGACTTTTTAATTTAAGTCCAGAGTACGCATATATTGAAAAGAGTATTAGAAATTTTCCAAAGAAAAATGAGCTTTTAAAAATTGCTAAGGAAGTTGGATTTAAAAAAGCTAAATATAAAACTATATTTTGGGGGCAAATGGGGATACTAATATTAATTAAATAAAGAATTTAATTATTTATTTTTCTCCAACAAAAAGAACACTTTCCCCATCTTTTGATTTCCCCCTCGGGAGTAGGAGAATTGCAGAGAGTACAAATACACATATTATTTTGATTAATTCTGCTCGGATGATTAGCCCAAACTATCTTTGCATGAGTAGCTTTAATATTTTTATTTTTAAGTTCATAATTTTGTATTATTTTTATTTCATTCAAAGTTATTCCAATTTTCTCGATGCTCTCTTTTAATTTGTGCTTGTTGTAGATTAAAGCTTGGCGCCACTGCGGATTATTTACTGCAATAGTAAGTATTTTTTTTTCAATATTTAACGGTTTGCATTCTTCAAATAGTTCCAAACCTATTAACTCCTTCCAGTTTTCATTGATTTTAGAAAGTTTATCTAATTCCCCCCATGATTTTTTGAAATTATCGAGACAATTTTTTAATTGATTTGGAATCCTTCTATTCACTATTGGCAAATACTTTTTGTCCAATTTGTAAAATTTACTTATTAATACTAAAGTTAATCTAATCTTTAAAAAGATGCTCGGTGTTTTAATAAAGAATTTGTGAAAGTTATTGGATCTTCAGCTAAGACATTTTATTATTTGAGAAAAATTCAGGATCAATATCCAAGTTGGAGACTTCATTACAAAATAAAATGCAAAAGTACCGAGAATGAGCTAACAAATTTGCTTGGATATTCTGAAATAAAGAGAAACCAGCCAGTAGCAATAATAGCAAGAGAACAGTCCTCAGGTTTTGGCCAAAACTCAAAATCCTGGTTTTCCCCAAGAGGAGGGATTTGGTTAAGTGCAGCTTACCCAATTTTTTCAAAAGAATTTAGAAGCCAAATATTTAATTTATCTTTAGGAATTAAGATATGTGAAATGCTTAGACAAGAAAATATAAATGTATGCTTGAAATGGCCAAATGATGTTTTTTTTGGTTCAAAAAAATTGATTGGATTTTTACCAAGGGTGATAACAAGAGGCAAGGAAATTATTTATGTAAGAATAGGTCTTGGCATGAATGTTTTAAATTACACTCCATCAGAAGGTATTTCATTATCAAAAGTACTTCAAACTAAGAATATTAATCAATATTATTGGACAGCGAAAATTCTTAAAGCTTTTCATGATTCAGTTGAATGTAATAACAAAAAAGAATATGTGATTAAATCGGCAAATAATTTCCTCAATAAAAGGTTCTTACCTAGTGGTTTTTGTTCTCAAACTTGGAAAATTAAAGATATTGATTCGAATGGGGATTTAAGAATTGAAAATGAAACTCAACTTCAGGTAATAAGAAGATTCTGAATTTAATTAACTTTTAATTCAACTATTCTTCCATCCTTAAATTTGGCTATTTTTTTTGCGCGATTTGCAACTTCATCTTCGTGAGTAACTAAAACTATAGTTATTCCAGATTCATGCAGTTTGTCAAAAAGATCTAGTACATCTTCAGTTGTTTTTGAATCTAGTGCTCCAGTAGGCTCATCTGCTAATAATATTGATGGGTTATTGATGATAGCCCTTGCAATAGCTACTCTTTGTTGTTGACCGCCTGATAATTGATTAGGTCGATTATTCATTCTTTCAGAAAGGCCAACTTTTTTTAAGGCATTCTTACCTAGTTTTAATCTTTGCTCAGGGTCAATACCAGCATAAATCATTGGCAAAATTACATTTTCAAGTGCAGTTGCATCTGAAAGAAGATGAAATTGTTGAAAAACGAAGCCTAATTTTTGGTTCCGTATTTCAGCTAGCTCATCATCAGATAAATTTTCAACAGGGATACCATTTAATTTATAAACACCCCCAGATGGTCTATCTAGACATCCAATAATATTCATAGCTGTACTTTTGCCTGAGCCACTAGCTCCCATTACAGCTAAATAGTCACCTTTATAAATTTCTAAGTTTATGCTGTTTAATGCTTTAACAGTTAGATCCTCTTTTCCGTATGTTTTAGATATATTTTCTAAACTTGCGACTTTCTTAGACATTTATTGAAATATTCTTCTAGGAAATATTGTTTGTTACAGCAATAATATCTTGTAAAAAAGGAGTCTCTGAAACGGCCGTGTTAGCTAATTTAAAAAGAGGATTAGATAGGATTCCTCCAAGAGCAGTTACTGCCACGCAAGTATAAAGGGCAATTCTCAAGGGAGGTAATCCTACAATACCCCAATTAATTTCAGGATATGATTTGACTATTTCTGAAGCTTCCTGTGGTTCTTTAACTACCATCATTTTTATCACTGAAATGTAGTAATAAATAGATATAACTGAAGTTACTAATCCTACGATTACCAATAGATATTGATGATTTGCCCAGCCTGCGAAGAACAAATATATCTTTCCAAAAAATCCTAACATTGGAGGTAAACCTCCAAGTGATAGAAGACAAAGGCTTAAGCCTAATGTAATGAGAGGATCTTTTTGATAAAGACCTGAGTAGTCCAGAATCCTGTCAGAACCAGTTCTTAGTGAGAAAAGTATTACACATGAAAATGCACCCAAATTCATAAACAGATATGCAGCCAAATATAAAACAGCAGCTGATAAACCATCTTGTGTACCAGAAACTATTCCAATCATTACAAATCCAGCTTGACCAATAGAACTGTAAGCTAACATCCTTTTCATTGAGGTTTGAGCTAGAGCTACAACATTTCCTAAAGCCATGCTCAAGATGGCTAAAATAGTAAATAAAAGTTTCCATTCTTCGTCGAAAGAAGAGAAAGTAGTGCTTAATATTCTTATCGCAAATGCAAACCCTGCTGTTTTTGAACCTACAGATAAAAAAGCTACTACAGGTGTAGGTGATCCTTCATATACATCAGGAGTCCATTGGTGAAAAGGAACTGCAGCTATCTTAAATGCAACAGTTGATAAAACAAATACGAGAGCTAAAGAAGTAATGAATGATGGCTTGTTGATAATTTCTAAACCTATTGTTACTAAGTTTGTTGAACCACTCAATCCATAAAGAAAAGAAGAGCCATACAAATAGACAGCAGCAGCAGCTGACCCAACAAGCAAGTATTTTAAAGCAGCCTCTGAACTTCTTGGATCTCTTTTGAGATAACCAGAAAGTAAATAGCTCGCCACCGATAAAGTCTCAAGAGATATAAATATACTAATTAGGTCAGTAGATCCACACAGAAGCATTGCCCCAAGAGTCGCCGAAAGAACTATCGCTGCAAATTCCCCAATAGGGCTTCCACTTTGTTCTGTATAACGCCAGCTTATGAGTAAAGAAACTAAAGTTGATAAGGCTATTATTGCTCTAAATGCTATCGCTAAATTATCTGAATTAAAGGAACCAAGAAATGCGCTATTTATTGGATTACTCCACTGCAAAGCTAAACTTACAAGAGAACTGCCGATTGATAAATAGCAAATTATTGGTGCCCATTTTGATGCAGTTTTTTCTCCTGCCAAGTCTACAAGAAGAGTTCCAACAATACCTAATAAGATAAAAGCCTCTGGAATAATGGCTTGAGCATTTAAATTAATTGTAAAGATTTCGTTGGGCACTTTATTAAATAGGATTAAATTAAATGATTGAATGTAATGGTCAAAGAGTTAATCTTAACTTGATTATAATTTGTGGGTATGATTTTTGAAATTTTCAAGAGATATTACTTGAAAAAGATTCAAATAATCATAATATGCCCTAACTGAACAAAAACACCAATTTTTGAAATAAACCTTGGATCACACACTTGTTATTGTTGAAAGTCCCACTAAAGCAAAAACTATAAGAAAGTTTTTGCCTTCTAATTACGAAGTACTTGCTTCTATGGGTCACGTAAGAGATCTTCCAAAAGGGGCGGCTGAAATCCCTGCTGCGGTCAAAAAGGAAAAATGGTCAAGGATTGGTGTAAATACAACTGAAGATTTTGAACCACTTTATATAGTTCCAAAAGATAAGAAAAAGGTTGTAAAAGAGCTGAAAGATGCATTAAAAGGTGCAACCCAACTATTACTAGCTACTGATGAAGATAGAGAGGGAGAAAGCATTAGCTGGCATCTTTTGCAAATACTTAAGCCTAAAATACCAACTAAGAGAATGGTTTTTCACGAAATTACAAAAAAGGCAATTAATAAAGCTTTAGATCAAACAAGAGAAATTGATATGGAACTTGTTCAGGCTCAAGAAACCAGAAGAATCTTAGACAGGCTTTTTGGATATGAATTATCCCCTTTACTTTGGAAAAAGGTCGCCCCCCGTTTATCTGCTGGTCGTGTTCAATCAGTTTCTGTAAGACTTCTTGTTAGAAGAGAGAGAGAGAGAAGATCCTTTAAAAAAGCTTCCTACTGGGGGATTAAAGCTTCTCTAGTAAAAGATAATATTACTTTCGAAACTAAATTATTTAGTTTAAACGGCCGAAGAATTTCTAATGGTTCTGATTTCGATGAACAGACGGGCAAATTAAAACAAGGAAATAAATCTTTAATAATTGGAGAAGAAAAAGTAAATAATTTATTGAAGACTTTTTCCTCTGAGGATTGGTTAGTCTCAAAAATCGAAAAAAAACCATCCACTCGTAAGCCAGTTCCACCATTTACAACTAGTACATTGCAACAAGAGGCAAACAGGAAGCTTCGTTTGTCTGCAAGAGAAACTATGAGATGTGCACAAGGTTTATATGAGAGAGGTTTCATAACATATATGAGGACTGATTCAGTTCATCTTTCCGAGCAAGCTACAAGGGCTGCTAGAGAATGTGTCAGTTCTATGTATGGAAAAGAATATTTATCAAACTCACCAAGACAATTCAATTCATCTGCAAGAAATGCTCAAGAAGCACACGAAGCTATTAGGCCGGCAGGTGAGGTATTTAAAACACCAAAAGAAACTAATCTAACTGGAAGAGACTTTTCTCTTTACGATTTAATTTGGAAAAGAACTGTAGCTAGTCAAATGGCGGAAGCTAGGTTAACAATGATTAATGCTGAAATTAGCGTGGGGGATGGATTATTTAAATCGAGCGGGAAAAGTATTGATT
>Ga0310343_10001226_pt1 | contig 13000 bp, 17 predicted proteins | sample HC15DNA2025_MG_FD_203519 | JGI IMG/M metagenome (GOLD analysis project Ga0310343, IMG submission 203519) | Marine microbial communities from station ALOHA, North Pacific Subtropical Gyre - HC15-DNA-20-25_MG | ecosystem: Environmental > Aquatic > Marine > Oceanic | place: Pacific Ocean: North... | reverse complement strand
CATACATCGAAGCTAAAGACGATGATGATGCCTTCAAAAAAGCACAAGACATGGAGTTTGAAGAGTTCGAGGAAAATGATCACGGTCATTTTAGAATTTATGACACATGGAAAGCGAGGGAGAAGTAATATGAAAATTACTTGCGATAGACCTCTCACCGACTTGGAAAGAGATGAGTTAATCCATGCCGCTAAAATATTAGAGATTGAAGGCGGCAATGAAACTTGGACTGGTGACGGTACTTTGTACCGCACCACAGGAGGCAAAACTTTTCACTTTGTAGATCAGAAGTGGAAAGAGGATGGCTAGTAGAAAATGGAAACGTGATCCCGATGTGCATTTGCCCTTGAGGGATCATGTCAGGTCAAAAGAACTTGCTAAGGCAATGAGGCCAACAGACCTCGAATTACCACCACCAGAGAGAGACCCCAGAGCGCCAGTGACGTTTTCTTTGGCAGAGTTTGCTTTTGACCCAGTTTATCACGATGAGGTAAAAGAGGATGCCTATGGCATAGTGGATGCCATAGGTGAATGGCACTACGCAACATCAGACGATACTTTTGAAGCTGATTTAAAAGCGGCAGACTTTCAGGAAGTGGACTGGATTAATTTGGCTCACTTCAACAATAAACCAAAATGGTTGAGACAGCTTTATCAGAATAAAAATAAAAAAGTTACTTTAAAAGAAGAGGAAGAAGAAGAAGATGGGAAATGAGCAGCTAACAGAACATCAAAAAGGTGTTTATGAATTTCTTAAACAACAAGTAGACAGCCTCGCAGAGGAAAGCAGAAAGAACGATGCCAGACCAAGGATCGATCAAGAGCTTTTTTCTGCGCGGGTTGAGCTTGATAATTTTGTCGAAAAGTTAAAACAGTCAGGCGTACAAATAGAACATGGGAGAAGATCATGGGTGTATTAGCGAAAGCAAAAGGCACGGTATATGCGAGCGAAGCTGAAAGAATTAAATTTGAAGATTATTATAGAAAATCTTGGATATTAAAAAATTTAGAGGACGTTCAAAAAAAGCCAGAATTAAAAATACGTTCTCATTTTAAAAATGAAAAGAAGAAACAAATTGTAAAAGTTGAAACCGCACCAGTCTTGCCTAAAAAAGCAAAAATAGTTAACAATATGTTATCAGAAGGAAAATCACCTAAGCAGGTGGCTAAGACTTTATTTGAAAATGTAAAGTATATTACTAAGTTGATTTCAAAATATAATTTGCCAAAAAACTAAAATAGTTCGATTGAACTTATTTTTTTTATTTGATAAAAATAATTTGGGGCAAGTGGTGATCCCTTGTGTGTCAGCACTGTCGCGGTACGATGTCCAATCGTTGGTCACAAGCTTGCCTCACCACCCACAACTATCATAAGGTGCGTACCTTTCAAAAAAAAGAGGTGGCGCGAAGCCACCTCAGATTCTGTTCAGAGCAGGAAATCGTCAGTTCACCACAAGCGGAAGTGAAAAACAAATGTCCTGACACAAGATCTAGCACTCGAACATATTAACGTCAAACACTTTTCTTAAGTTTGTCAGACAAATCTTTTATTAAATTTAACGTGGTTCTCGTATCGAGACTTATCACTTCCACCTCTTCCCCTTTAGAAAAAATGTGTAAATTCACACACTTATCGCCTTCTCTTACAGTAACGTACTTACTCATATATCAATATCCAGATCAAGATCGTGTGACGTCGATGCAACGCTTGTGGCATATGGAAGATGATATGTACTTGTTGGGCTATCAAAACTTAGCTCAGTTTTACCTTGTTTGCCAGCCCAAGAGAAGCGGCACTTCCAAATATGTATCTCTGATATTGGTGAGTAAGCAGGGTCTGGTCTATGAACAGTTAAGCCTACATCAGCTTTAGCGAACCATGCAGCTGAACCAGAGATATCATAACCTTTTGGCGCAGGTATGTCTCCGTTTGCATCGCGCATCATTTTAGTTGGGTGTGCCACGAACCATAGATGTATCCCATGCGCTTGTGCAAAAACCCTAAGTCTTGTTAGAACATCTGATACCCACTCAGTTTCACTAACATTACCCCTGTCCTTCTGTATATAATTGTAGGGGTCTATAACTGCACCCCTTACTCCATGCCTAAGAACAGCTATCTTCAATCTATCAATAATGCTATCTACAGAAGATAAAGTTCCATCAGCTTGGTATAGAAAAGAAAAGTTCGATTGAACAAATTGCTTTCCCCCCTCTAAATCATCTTTTGTCATTCTTGGCGTTCTACCATCAAAGAAAGGTAATCTAAGATATTTGCTTACTAGTTTGGCAATGTGTATTCTTGGTTCGTTTTCGAAGCTACAAATAGCAAAACGCCATCCATATTTCTCAGATAGGTTCACCATCAATTGATCTATAAATTCAGACTTACCAGAACTTGGATGACCAGTGACAACTGTTAGCTGACCCTCAACAATAGAATAAAGTTCATCAACATTGGCATAACCGGTAGACGCCCCGGAGCCTATTCCTTTTTCGTAAATTTCATCAACATCATCAAAAAAATGTTTAGCGTCAAACAGACCGGCTACAGGCCAAGGAGTTGCACTTTTGATAAGTGTATCAACACCATCCCTGCCATGCTTTAAAAGAACATCGTTTGCATCCTTACAGCCTTCTGGATAATGAACTTTATAAACTTTATCCTTCCCAATTCTCCTAGCTATTTCTTCAGCCATAGCTTGCCCTGCATCATCCGCATCAGTGGCAATTAATATTTTGCTTGCACCATCTAATTGATCCTTCGCTTCCCATAAGAACTTGAATTTATTATCATTATTTCTATCATAAGTGCGTACCTCTGAGACCTTCATAACCGCACCGTTGGGAACAGACACACAGCTTTCGTAACCTGATTCGATAAGAGAAAGTGCGTCCATTTCTCCTTCACAAATTATCAACAGATCATCTTTCTTTACATTTTCAATATTAAAAAATGTTTGAGGCGCTCCATTACATGAGAAACCCTTACTCTCAATTGATCTGATTTTATATGCGTACTCCTCACCCTTGTTGGTGTAGGGAAAGTGAATGCAATCTACCTCTGATTGTTCTGACTGTATCCAACTTCTTCCAAATTTTAGTTTAGCTTTTGTTGCAGTTTCTTTTGATATTCCTCTATTCTGCAAAAAGCTTATCGCTTGCTCTCCTAGCGGAGATGTTTCCATTTTTTTTGCAACGGACATTATTTCTACCTTTCTCTGAACTTTTATTTTTGGCAAATCTTCACGCATCGGAACAATGCCGTTCATTCCGCAGTGCCAACAATGGTACAGCGCTTTATCGCCTTCTATTCTAAATGATAAAGTTTTTTCGTTTTTCTTTTTTCGGGTGTGACTACAACTTGGACATGATATTTTGTGTTGACCGTGACCTAATCTGTATGCCTCACCGCGCAACTCTTCTTCTATTTGCACGTTTCGGTTCCTTGCTCTGATCCGTCTAGCATAGATTTCAGAGTGCCATTCAGTCAAGCCACTAAATATAGTGGCCTATATATCTATATATAACTATATATTATCTCTCTCTCTTAGAGAGAGATATATTATATATTAATTATATTATTAATATCACACGCGCTCACGCGAATAATAGTTCTAGGATTTTCTTTATCCAATTGCCAATAAATCATCTTTTGTTTTACCTGACGATCATTGGCATAGATCTTATTTTGCATGCAGTCGAGAATCAGGCTTTCGTCTAGATCTGGTCTTCTGGATGCATAGTAAATTACCATCTCAACTTTTACATCTTCAGTAAAAAGTTCGTCCAAAATTGGGCATTGCGAATCAAAAGCTTTGACGTATTCTAAAGCCTTTTTTGACTTAATAAATCGAGGCCTACCACCCATCAAAACAGCCTTACGACTGTTAGCTTTACTAGCAGGTTCACCTAAAATTTTAAATGCAAAAGTACGCAAAACTATACTATTGACCTATCCCAATTAATATGATTATATACAAACGTTCGGAGTACACAATGAAAATAACAAACAAAACTGGGTTACCAGATTCTTTTGTCAACTTTGCCCGTGATGATAAGTATACTAAGGGTAAAGCAGATATAAGCGTAACAACATTGATAGATAGTCCTCGTGTTCGAATCATGCGAGACATTCATGCTGATAAATTGGAATCAGATGTTGTTGATATGATCTGGCCTCTATTTGGAACAGCGGTTCATCACATTCTTGAAAGCTCAAAAGATACAGACAAGATTACAGTAGAAGAGCGTTTGTTTGGTCAGGCACTTGGATGGACGCTTAGTGGTGCTATAGACCATCAAGAACTTTTGGATGACGGCACTGTGCAAATTACAGACTACAAAGTTACATCAGCTTGGTCTGTTATTCTTGGAAAAGATGAGTGGACTTTACAGCAGAATTGCTATGCTTGGCTTATCAAAAACTCTATCGATGGAAAGAACAGAGGTAGAGAAGTAAGTAGCTTACGCATATGCGCCATATTGCGTGACTGGCAGAGGAAGAAGGCTTTATTCGACAAAGACTACCCACAGGCTCCTGTGGTGATTGTAGAGCTACCAGTTTGGTCTGGCAGACAAGCTAACGATTATATTCACGAAAGAATTTCTCTTCATCAGGACGCACAAATTATGTACGACACTGAGGATAGACTGCCATTGTGTAGCCAAGAAGAAATGTGGGCAAAGCCAGACACATTTGCAGTCAAAGAGAAAGGGAAGGTAAGAGCTAAAAGAGTTCTTAATTCCGAAGAAGAAGCCAAAGAATATATTGGTGACAACGAAAACTTAGCAATTGAATTTCGTAAAGGTGAAAGAACCAGATGCGAAGGATATTGCTCTGTTTCAGAGTATTGCGATCAATTTTCAGGATGGAGAAAAACATGAGTGCTAATTTCGCAAAGGCTGTTGAGAGCCTTCAAAAAGCTCAACAAAATTTTGAAACACCTCACAAAGATATGACAAACGCATACCTTGGAAATAAGTATGCTAGTTTGAATAGCTGCATTAGTGCAATCAAACCTGCCCTACACAATAATGGTTTTGCGCTTGTTCAATCAGGTGGTAAAGATGAGTTTGGTCACTTTGTTGATACAAAATTTGTTCACATAACTGGTGAAGTTTTTTCCAGTAAAATTTACCTTGAGTTAGATAAAACAAATATGCAGGGCGTTGGGAGCGCGGTCACATACGCGAAGCGATATGGCTTACTTAGTTTGTCTGGGATGGAGCCAGATGAAAATCCTGACGATGATGATGGGAATAAAGCATCAGGTACTAAACCTAAAAAAAGTTCAAATGAACAAAAACCGAAAACATCCCCGGAGACACCCCCGGTTTCTTCAGGGAATAATGATGATGGATTGGATTTATAAATGAACAAGGTAGTTAATGGTTATACCATAGAATCAAATGTGCCTTTGCCAAAAGGCGGAGTTTCAAAAATTGCAGAACAAATGAATGTAGGCGAAAGTGTGCTTGTTGATACTAGATCACAAGCAAATTTTATCATGACAGAACTGAAAAAGCTTGGAGGAAAAGGAACAAGCAGAAAACTTAAAGATGGTTTCCGCATTTGGAGGGTGGAATAATTGGAAGACGACAAGCCCTTGGGTGTTATCACAAACACTATTTCGTGGGATAAAAAATACAAAACCCCACTTAGATTTTATGATTGGCACTCATGGGCTGACGTTGTTTGCGCTTGGATTGATGATGCAAAGAACGTCAAACAACTACATAAGTTTGCTGATGCAAATAAAAGGTCAATTAACCTTGCAAAACATCAAAGCATGACTTCATACGAGTCAGTAATAAATAAGCTCAGATACAAAAAAAAGGAGTTATCATGACAGAGCAATTAAAAAAACCAAGCGGAGTATTATTTAATGCAAAGCAAAAATCAAACCCTAATCAACCAGACAAGACAGGCCATGTAGAGCTAGATATTGATATGGTTAAAGCTTTGGTTGCTAAGATTAAAGCAAATCAAGCCGCTAATATAAATGAACATGTAAAGATAAATCTTTCATGTTGGGAGAATATAGCAAAGTCTGGTCAGCCCTACATAAGCGTTAGGGGAAGCATTCCTCAAGAAAAGAAGGATGATGATCTCAATGATGAGATACCTTTTTAAAAATGAAACCAATCAACATTAGGCTTACTGCTGAAGAAGTTAATAAATGTAATCAAGCTGCTACTTTAAGGTGGCAACTTGCTAGAGCAAGCGGTGTTGTAAACCAAAGAAAAGATGGCAGTAGGGATGATGGAGATATTGATTTACTAGGTATAAAAGCAGAGGTGGCTGTAGCAAATTTATTGGACTGTAAGTATAGCCCATTTGAATTTGGTGTAGATACTGGAACTGATTTTTTTATTGGAAAGGTATCTATAGATGTTAAAAGCACTTTTTACAAAATGGGAAAGCTATTATTTAAATCCAAAGATTGTTTTAAAGCAGACTGCTCTGTACTAGTTTCATCAACAAATGATGACAACGTAATGAGCGTTGTAGGTTATTCCTCAAAGAAACATTTTTTAGAAAATTGTGTACCTGAGAATTTAGGTCATGGTCAGTGCGTTACTTTGAGACAGGATCAGTTAAAGCCTATGGAAAATCTATGGAGATATCATGTGGTTAATAAATTTAAATGACATTAATTCCGAAACATAAAAATATTCGGGATGAGAAATACCTGAAGACTCTGCGGGGTTCTCCTTGCTTAGTCTGTGGTCGTGGCGCAGAAGCACATCACTTGATGTGCGTAGGGGAACGTGGATTAGGTTATCGCTCAGGGGATAACTGGGCAGTGCCTCTGTGCCACAATTGTCATATGAAACTTCATCAATTTGGTAATGAGAAAAAGTGGTGGAACCTAGAAGGCATCGATATAATTAAGTGGGCAGAAAAAAATTGGGAGAAATATAATGAGTACACACACATTGAAATCCAACCGTAGGCATCCAGATGCAGATCGGCAACGTATACAAGTTGGTCACATAACTTTTGAATACAGCACTAAGAATAAGACATTTGCTCTTAAAGCTTGTGAGGCTGAACATGCAAAAGATAGAAAACCTTTATTCACAGGTTTTATTGAAAAAGGAATGCACAAAGAATTGTTGCGCTTGGCATCTGTTTTTAGACGAATAGAGGAGCAAAAAGATGAGTGAGATTAGGGATAATGCTATGAATTTTGAGGCAGTAAAAGTTTCGATGCAACAAAATAAAGATGGAGTTATGTTAAGATTAGCTGTGCATCCAAACGACTGCCCATCTGATTTGCACACAGATTGGGTTGGGAGCCGTTATATGGTCGCTATGGTTAAGCTAAATGATCAGGATGAGATAGAGACTAGGGAGAACGAAAGGGCCGTACAGAGGCTTATAGCGTCCTGTGGGCTACTGTGTAGAGAATTAGACTTTCAGTCCTATCTTGGAGTTAATAGTGAGGATGAAGCTGTTAATAGTATTAGGGAGCAATGTGGGATAACATCGAGATCAGAATTTAGAGATAATATATTGGCTAGAGAATCTTTTATAAGAATAAGAGAGGAGTATAAACAATGGAAAAAGTAACAGATGAAGAGGTGCTAATAGGCGTCACTGATGTTTTGAAACTAATGTCTATATCAAAGAACACTCTTCTTAAGTTGTCAAAAGAAGATGAGACCTTTCCTAGAAGCATACAAATAATTGAAGGCAAAGAAATAGGCTCAGGTTTTAATGGAACCAAACGATGGGTTAAATCAGAGCTAAAAGATTGGTTGGAAAGCAAAAGAACGTAAGCTGTGAGTGCGGATTATTGAAAACAGAGTCAAACCACAGCAGCTAAAGCTTGTTCTCCAAAGCAAGTGATTTAGCACTGGGGGGTGTTGTTTACTGCAATTAAACTTTTGGTCGCCCCCCTTTTAAAAAGTTCAATTGAACTAAATATTTTCCATTAAGCGATTAGCTGTTGAGATCAGCTTAGATCTTGCTTCAGCAATTTTTTCTAATCTTTGTTTTCTAACTTTGTCAGAAAGATTTTCATTCTTAATAACTGCCCTCTTTGCTTTATTAAGTTTTCTAAGCTTAGAATTTATATTTTTAATTGGCTTAATAAGCCTGATTAACTCTGGATATCTTGATATAACAGCTAAAGCTCTTTCTCTATCTCCAGAATCTCTGGCATCTCTAAGTTCAGCATCAACAGCTAGAATATCATCTCTCTTCTCAAAGAAGTCACCCGCTCTGTCTTTTTCGGTTACGGCAGTGCGTACCTTATTTATGATGGGCGTTCTTCTGATCATATCTTTTTCCCACTCACCATTTAAGAAAGCGGGTATTCCGGTTGTTGTTGCCTCTCCCATCTGTATGACAAATTTACCTGCGCCACCTAGTAAGAAATCCATCACATGTTCTATTGTGTCAGGGTTCATATCTACCCTTTGTCCGAGAACCTCTCCGGGGATTATATCGGTTCCACCACCAATTGTATCATTTACAAATTTAGCTATAGCTATAGCTGTTGGGCTTGTTGTTTCCCAGTGCAGTGCGCTCCTTGATTTGTACTGCTCGAAAGGAGATAGCTCTTTATAAATTGGGCCATCCATAAAATTCTTATTTGTAAGTAATTCTACGGCAGGGTCTAAAATTGTCGGTGCAACAAATGTAAGTGGGTTATTGCCGCCAAAGGGGTTAAGAGTTCCAACTGCTGTGCCAAGTGTAGAAGATACGGCCTGACCAACTGTGTATTTACCTCTAAGCAGTGCGCTCATAGACCTACCTGCGTTATAAAACATGTTGAGTCCATATGCCATTGGTATGGTTTGGAAAACGCCATCTTGATTCATGTCTGGCAATATTATGCTATGGGCAAGTTTATATTCACCTATGTTATCATAATCCAAATACTCATCTTCATCTTCATCTCCAGAAAATGCAGCATTTAATTGATCCATTAGAAAACCCATTACAACAACACCACCAAGTATTTTTCTAGCTTTTTTGCTGTTTACAGTGGCATTTATCATAGCCATAGAGCCTTGAAGTGATGCGTTATAGAATAAGTAAAATGAGTTCCAAAATGTTTTTGTTTGACCACCTTTAGCAAAGTTTGTTGTAAGCTGTCTGGCCGCAGCCGCAGCTTCTCTTAAAGCTGTTTTTTCAGGAACGCCTTGGGCTTCTAAATTTTTAGCAACAGCATCAAAGAAAGAAAGCCTAATACCATTTTCAACAGCACTGTTAAGTGCCTCAACATGCCCAACAAGACTTGCGCCCTTTTTGCCGACACCAGTCATTAATGCTTTTACTACTGTTTTTTGACCCTTGCCGTCTGCCTCTACAATTCTTTCAATCGTTTTCTTTATGTCTTTGTGGTTATCAATATCTGAACCCATCTGGTTTAATACGTTTTGACCACCGTTTTCATAAAATTGTTTATACCTGTTTCTCCAATATGGTTTACCACCATCAGAGCCTAATGAGGCGGCAAGTATTGCTCTACCTGCAGGGTATATTCCCTTCATTATGTCCTTAGATGATCCTTTCATATTGTACTGTTGAGAATTAAATAAGGCTGTTTCAATATCTCTAGGTGCGTTGCCGAATAAAAAGGCAGGGTTCCAACTTGTAAGCATGTTAGCATAAACCCTAACCAAACTATGCATAGCGCCCACAAACTGATTTGCTTGTCTTGTTGATTGACCTTTAAATGCATTTGCTATTCTGTGGTCGTAAAATCCTATTAAATATTCTACGCCACCTTTTCTCACTGCAAGCACTGGTTGATTGGGATTGTGAAAATCTCTATCTGGCATATGTGATATTCTGCCATTACGCATAACTCTTTTAATAGGATGTGTGTCATAGATGTACGCAAAATCTGTAGTGTCTATGCCTTCTTCCTGCAGAAGATTTAAAAACGCTACGCCTACCTTGTTTTTTTCTGCTTTATCTATAGCCGCTTGCCTTTGAACAGCAACATTAGCAAGTATATCGCCCGCAGGAGATGCCCTACCTAAAGCTTTTCTATTTGGATTACCAGAGCCACCAAACCTATCTCCTGATGCTCCAGTAAATGAGTTCTGATTTGTGGTTAAATCTAGCTCCATTTCTGAATTGGCAAAACCTCTTAAAGGAACATAATTCTCATACTTAGTAAATGCTTGTCTTGTGCTGTCATCAATATCTTCATCATCTTTGTAGTCAGGGATAAGATCGCCCTCTATATAAACATCATTTGTGCCGCTGATAATATCTCTTGTCTGTTGTGCTATGCTCTCTAAAGAAGACCTTCTTCTTTGATCCAAAGACTGTACAAACCTAATAATATTATCAGCCTCAACATCAGACATACCTGAGCCATTTTTTATTTTACCGTCTGATAATTCAGATATTCTTTGATTTCTTTCTTTTGCATGAAGTGCGTACAAGTAAGAGTTAGCTAAAGCGTGTCCTGAGTTTCCAGTTTTTTCTTTAATAGTGTTGTAATATTCAGAACTTAAAGAAGCTTCTTCTCTTGGGTTCACATCAATACCTGCGACAAGCTCAAGTATAGGGGTAAATTCTGTTTCCTGAAACTTTTCCTTTTTCGGCCCCTGAACACCATGCATTAATAGCTCTTGAAAATATGCATCCATATCACGGGATATTTGTGCGCCTTTTTCTCTTAACTTATCATACATTTTTGCTACTGGCAGAAAGTCATCTTGCATTTTAGTGAAAAGCCAAGTTGTGCCAGCGTCTATTTTTTCTTTATCTACATTAAAAGGTTTTCCCAATTTACTTAAACCAGAAGAAATGCTTTCTTGAACACCTGCGTATCTTAGGTTCTGTATAGTTTGCTCAAGGTCTGAAGGGCCAAAATTTGGAGTAGCTTGAGATAACGGTGTGTCACTCATTAGCTTACTTAACATTTTAGGAGCTTCTACTAGTGTCTCGTTTCTTACATCAACGCCTGTCTTCTGAGGAACTGCTCTCTTTTTCTTTTCAATAAGAGGGTAGAAATTATGTACATAAAAAGCGTTTCTTATAAGCATTGGGAATGGTTTAGTAACATCCCCACCATATTCTAATACAAGTCTTAATGGCGGAGCTGAAAAACCTAGGTTTTCTTTCCATTCAAGAACAATTCCATCACGACTTGGATATGATATTACAGACTCACCATCGTCATAGCCCTGATCTTTCCATTTCCTAAGTATGTCAAAGATAGCATTTTCTACTCTTTTGTACTTAGAATTTTCAACAAGCTCTTTGTCATGTAGGCGCTGTTGGATGTGATATAACCCGTTACCTACCTCGTGACCGCTTTCGTATACAGTATGGCTTCCCATTGGTAGAAACACAGATAATAGCTCACCTCCAAACATATATTTACCGTAAGCTATACCAAGTTTGCCATCTGCATCTTTTACTGGAGAGAATACAGGTTGATACCTTTGTTCTTCAGTAGGAAGAACCGAAAGCCGTACAGGAGACGGCACTCCTTTTATTCCTTTTTCCTCTGGATTTACATCAACGAACTCTTCCTCTGAAAGTATTTCTACTTCTCTTGCTGAGAAGAAGTCTCCTTCTTTTGGCTCTTGTATCTCTTGGACAGGAATGCTGCCAGTTTCCTGATCTCCTTCGAGTTCAGGCTTCCCACTATCGACTCTTCTTCTTTCTGAATCGGGGAGTGAATTTTTGATTGCGTCATCAGGAACACCTTTCTTTCTCAGTAGAGCTATTGCTCCATCTGCATAATCGTTGTCATCACCTTGACCTTTTCTAACGCCTCCTGCCTCAAAAATTCTTTTCTCGGCATACCACATGAGTGCTTGGAAATCTGCGTTTGTTAGGTCAGCGGCTATTTGATTGTTTTGTCTTAGTATTTCTCTAGCTCTGTTTGCCACATCTCTCATGGCTGTTCGATCAGGGCCACCTCTTGGATCTTCTTGTAATTTAGGTTTTAACTTATCTGCCAGTGAAGATGCGGCGAGAGCAAGCTCTGGCTTCTCTGGCCTTGCTAACCTAGCTCTTTCTTTAGCGGCCTTAGCGTCTCTACCCTCAACTCTTGATCCATTAATTGTAAAGTCCATCTCTTCAAGCAAAGACTTTAATTTATCATTGTAAGCTTTGTTAAATCTTTTATTCCATTGCTTCATTAGCTCTGGAGCTAAAAGTTCAATATCACTTTTTTCTAATCTGACTATATTTAATTCTCTTGTGGCATCTTCTAGCATTCCCTTTTCAACATCATCTAGTTGTTTAAGATTGCTAACTCTGTTCCAAACCCTATCCACATTATCTTCAATAAGCTGATCAGAGAACTCAACTAGAGGCTTACCAGTTATTCTATTTACAAATCTCATCCACCAACGATCCATAGTTAAAGGATCGAAATTACCTCGTAGATTTTGTAAAAAGCCATTACCAATTTTTGGCCCAATTGCGTAAGCAACAGACACCATAGTATCTGCCTCTTCTTTGGAGTCAGCTTTTACACCTTTTGGTAGATCTTGTACTTTATCAACTCCAAATACTTGAGTTAATAACTGATTTAGTTCGCCCCTTCTAATCTGTTGCATTAGAAGATCATTTATTTCTGCAACGGTCATGCCGTTATCAACCATAGCATTCCAAAACTCAAAGGCAGCAATCATAGACTTACCCTGATCGCCAGTGCCTTCTAGTGGAAACTTACCTGTTTTAACAAAAGCATCATACTGCTCGGAGGCAAACTCATAGTTTTTAATAACGGCAAGTCCGTTTGATGTAACCGCTGTAGCATAGTCAAAAGCAAATTCCGCTTCGGGATCGTGCCGTGGGTTAGCTGTCCCGTCTGGCCTCTCTGGAGATATTTCTGGATATGCTGAATACAGAGTTTTCTTGGCAAGCTTGAGTGTGGCGTCATACCAACCTAGCGCATCTCGGCTAGAGAGGAGGGCAGCTTCGGCTTCAGCCGCCATTATTTGTGATACTTCCTCTCTGTCTTGCTCTGAATTTATAATATCGTATTCTCTTGTGCCTCTTC
>Ga0310343_10001222_pt1 | contig 13008 bp, 14 predicted proteins | sample HC15DNA2025_MG_FD_203519 | JGI IMG/M metagenome (GOLD analysis project Ga0310343, IMG submission 203519) | Marine microbial communities from station ALOHA, North Pacific Subtropical Gyre - HC15-DNA-20-25_MG | ecosystem: Environmental > Aquatic > Marine > Oceanic | place: Pacific Ocean: North... | reverse complement strand
TAAAATTTCCAAAAGCCACAAGGTATTATGCTTAATTCTTCTAACAAGAGCTTCGTGCCTAACTTTTGTTAATTCAGGACTCCAACCAGTGTTAATGTAAATTCTATCTCCAGAATTTATATCAGGAGAATTTGAATCATCTTCAACAAATAACCCCAAAGCATCATCAGAAAAAATATTTGGATCCCAATAGGCATACATTGTAGGAGTAACTGGTTCTTTAGTTACGTACAATTTGTCTAATTCTGATGTTTTATAAACAGGTATTTCATTTGGTAAAGTTGATAAAACATTCTGAAGTATAGTCCTATAGCCAGTATTTACTTTATTTGAAATACCCAAAAGTTCAGAAATTTCTATCTGAAAAATTTCACATATCTTAACTAAATCCGAAGTTTTTATTTCTCTTTGGTCAGTTTCAATTTTAGATAACCAAACGGGAGATTTTTTCATTTGAGATGCTACTTCTACCTGTGATAAGTTCATTGAAAGCCTATATTTCTTGATTTTTTCACCCGTAGAAGCCTGAGGAGAAAACTTTTGACCTTCTGCATAAATAGCCATTTGCTTACTTAATATCCTTTTTGCTAATATTTAATATCAAATAATTTCCTTTTTAGTTATTTTAATACCTGAGTATATATTAAAAATAGAAAAATTTACTAATTTTATATGATAAGAATTCAGAGTTATAATAATGAAGATAAAATAGATAATAAAAAATTATAAAAATGGAAAATTTCAAAGAATCAATAATTTCTGGCCTTAATGAATACTTAACAGCACTTTATAAGGCACTAGATGGACTAAATATACATGAGCTGAAATGGCAACCATCATTGGAATCAAATAATATAATTTATCTAGTTTGGCATATGGCAAGAGTTGAAGATAATTGGATAAATAAGATTTTGGGTGGAAATCAAACTATTTGGGAAAAAAATCAGTGGGCTAAAAAACTCAATATAGATCAAAATTTAGATGATGCTGACTACGGTAAAGGATATGGAAAAGAAGATATTTCTAATTTACCTGATATGAATATTGATCAATTGAAATTATTTTATAAAGATCAAAGAAAAGCAAGCTTAGATGTAATTATTAAACTTAAAGATGAAGATTTAGAAAAAGACTATAAAAGATTAACTGGAGAATTAAAAAAAGGTTATTGGATATTAGGACATGTGTTAGTTGAGGAATCACAGCATTTAGGCCAAATTGCTTATATAAGAGGGATGATAAAAGGATTAAATAATTAATTATTCTACTAATCTGTAGGCTCTAAAACCGTAATAAGTGTCAAATACTAATAAAAATATTGCTTGAATTATAACTCCAAAACCATGACCAATTGTAGCCTCGCCTTCAAAAACAAATTCAAAGATAAGAATTAGACCAACTAAAATATAAATAATATCTAAAAAAGAATTAAAGAATAATATTTTGTACAATTTTTTTCTTTCAGAAATTTTATTTCTTATTATAGGAATTAAGCCTAAAATAAAATCAATAATTCCCCAAAGTAAGAATTGTATGGAAATAGCTTTAAGGAAAGGGTTATCAAAAAAAATTAGTGTTCCACCTAAAATAACAGAAGATAATCCCCATCCCATTAGAAAAAGAGAGATTTGCCTATTTAATTGGTATAAATTTAGGTTATTATTTATCATAAAAAATATAATATTTTCTAATTATATATAGGTTGGATAATTGATATGGTAAAAAATTGGCCAAATGTTTATAAAGAACTTGGAATAAAACCAGTTATAAATGCAAAAAGCTGGGTGACTGTTTATGGAGGAAGCATTATGCGACCTGAAGTCATCAAATCAATACAAGAAGCCAGTTCTGTATTTGTTGATATTGAAGAGTTACATAAAGTTGCAGGAGAATTTGTGGCTAAAGTATGTGGCTCTGAAATGGCTATTGTAACGAGTGGTTGTGCCACATCTATTGTACTGATGGCCGCAGCAAGTATAACGGGAAAAAATAAGGAAAAAATCTCAAAAATACCCCATACGGAGGGTATGAAAAATGAAATATTAATTCATACAGGTCAAAGAAATAACTATGATAAAGCATTTGAAATTCCGGGAGGTAAATTAGTCGAATACAATAATGAAAACTTGGAAGATAAAATTAATGATAAGACATGCGCAATATCATATGTTATTGCTCCATTTTTCGATGAAGGAATAGGTCTTCAAAATACAATAGAAATTGCACACAATAATAATCTACCTTTGCTACTTGATGCTGCAGCAGAACTACCACCAAGAGAAAATCTAACAAAATTTATTTCTATGGGAGTTGATGCGGTTGGTTTTAGTGGTGGTAAGGGTATTGGAGGACCACAATCAACTGGAATACTTGCAGGAAAAAAAGACTTAATCGAAGCTGCTCAGTTACATAGCTTTCAAAATCTACATACTAAAAAAGCAGCAATAGGTAGACCTATGAAAGTCACAAAAGAAAATATTGTAGGATTTATTACTGCACTTAAATTATTCATTGAAGATGATGAAAATATTGAAAAAGAAATTTGGTCTAAGAAAGCAGAATTACTAAAAGACAAGATCAAAGAAACTAATGGAATCAAAATTTCAGTTGAAGATGAGTATCCAAACAGACAAGGACCAACTGTCGTTCTTAGCTTTGAAAAAAATTATAAAGGTCCAAGGTCTGAAGAGATTATGAATGAACTTTCAAAAAATGATCCAAAAATATATGCTGGCGGGGGTTTAAATGATGGCCATGCATATTTAGATGAAGTAAGCTTAGTTGTTCATAGTTTAGATGAAATTGATATAGATATAATTGCAAATAAATTAAATGAAATTATTTCTTAGGTGAAAATTTTTCATACAAAGTTTCTGAGTTTCTAAGAGTCCCTGTATAAGTTTCCATAGCAATACCGTCATAAAAATAAATAAAAGTTGGAACAACAGATATATTATATTTTTTTACCATTTGACTATAATCATCATCAGCAATATTTATTTTTATCACCTTAAACTCATTAGAATATTCATTTTTAAAATTATTTATTGCACCTTCACTTAATAAGCAACCTAAACAATTAGGAGAAAAGAATTGCACAACAATCTTTCCCTTACTTTCAATTTCGCTATTTATATTAATTCTCTCTTCTAATGATGAATTTTCGGGAGCAAAAAACAGTCTAATCATAATAAAAAATATCGTAAGAATTATAAAAATACTAAATACAAAAAATTTATTTTTTGAAATATAAAAGTAGATAAATACAGATACTACAAAAGGGAAAAATAAAATTAGTATGTAAAGAGAATTATGGTTAATCCAAGTAAACATTAATTTTTCTATTCCATTTTAGAACCAACAAATTTTGAAATAGCTCTTGCTGTTGGATCTGTATGAACATTAATTATTGATGGTAATCCTGAATCAATTGCTCTTTCAATAGCTGGTTTGATATCATTTGGTTTCTCAACCATTTCACCATAGCCTCCTAATGATTCAGCAATCAAATCAAATCTTGTGAAACCAAGTTCTCTACCTGGCTTTCTTACTCCTTCTACCCTCGCAGTCCATCCTTCGTTATTTGAAACTAAAATTATTATAGGTAAATTATGCCTTACGGCAGTGTCAAAATCTTGTATATTCATACCAAGTGATCCATCTCCATGTAGTGAAAAAACTTGACTATCTGGTTTAGCTATTTTGGCACCTATTGCATAGGGCAATCCTACTCCCATACAACCAGTTGGACCAGAATTTATTGAATGTCCAGGTAAATATGAAGGTATGCTTTGTCTTCCATAGTGTAGTATCTCATTCCCATCTATAGTAACAATAGATGTCCTATCCATTATTTCTCTTAATTCCTTACAAAGCCTCAAAGGGTGAATAGGTAGTTGGTTTGATTCTTCTAAAGGCTTAACTTTATCTAATCTTTCATTTTGAAGATTAGATAAATGACTTCGCCATTTTTCCCAATTTGAAAGCTTTAAATTTTGTTTCTTAAACTCTTCACTAAGTTGAGATATAACTGTTTTACAATCTCCAACTATACCTAAACTTACATCTCTGTTATGAGAAATTTCTTCTTCAAGAATGTCAACTTGTATAATTTTTGCATCTGGATTAATTCTATTACCGTAAGTCATTATCCAATTAAATCTAGTACCTAAAACTAAAACAAAATCAGTTTCTCTAAAAGCACTTGATCTAGCAGCTGGAAATGAAAATTGATGATCATCAGAAACTATACCTCTAGTCATAGGAGTCGTATAAAAAGGAATTCCTGAATTATCAATGAATTCCTTTAATTCTTGAGAAGAATCTGACCAAAAAGTCCCACCACCTGCAAAAATAATTGGAGAATTAGAATTTCTTAATAAATCTATAGTTTTTTTTATCATTTCTTGATCTCCAGAAGGAGGTGAGGATAAATCTGATCTAGTTGGTTTAGAGGTATCATTTTCATTAATTTTTTCATATAAAACATCTTCATTACAATCAATATAAACAGGCCCTGGCCTACCAGATTGGCTTATTCTGAAAGCATGAGAGACTACCTGTGGATATTGATGAGCAAAAGTTGGTCTAAAAGTAGCTTTTGAAACTTTTTCAAATATTGATACTTGATCAATTTCTTGAAAACCACCTCTATAAAAGTCTTTAACGGGGCCAGCACCTCCTAGAGTAATCATTGGTGCACAATCTATAAAAGCATTGTATTGACCTGTTAACAAATTCAGAGTTCCTGGACCTGAAGCAGCGGTAGTTACACCTGGCTTTCTAGTTACCCTAGAATATGCATGAGCTGCCATTGCGGCAACTTGTTCATGCCTAAAATCATAAGTTTTTATTCCTAAATCTTCAGAATTATTAATAATTTCATAATTAGGTCCGCCCATTAGATAAAACAGGCACTCAGTATTTTCTTCTTTGAGTGTCCTTGCTACAAGATATGAACCATCAACTTCTGGCATTTTTTCTCCTAATCATGCTTTAACCTGTTTGCTTCCTCAGGTAAATCTATAAGTCTTTTATAATATTTCTCTGGTTCTACAATATCTAATTTTCCAATATTTGTCATGATCTTAAGAGCATTCTGATAATCCAAGATACTAATTCTCTCAGACTCAACATTTCCATCAGGATTACCATTATGCCAATTTATTAATGGTAATGTAATTCCAGTTACTCTATATCCAAAGGGTAGAAAAGCAGATGCTTCACAACCTCCAAGATTCATTAGTTGCCTCTGAAATCTAAAATCTTTTTCAGTTTCTTGGATATCTTTTGCAGAAGATAAAAGAATGATTTCACCATCATTATTAAAAGTTGAAATCCTATCTCCTGCTCTAATAATGGGACCTAAGCCAGAGGTTGCTCCAGGCAATTCACTGCTAGTTTCAATTGAAACAATTATAGAATCTTTGTGAATTCTTTTGCTCTGAGCAATCACTCTTGCCCCAACTAAACCAACTTCTTCAGCTCTTGTAAATATACCTCTTATAGAATAATTAGATTTTTTATTTTTTAGTTCTTTGAGCATACCTAATATTAGAGAGCATCCTGCTAAATCGTCTGCTACAGGAGTAATAACTTGATCCCCGGAAACAGTTGGTTTAGGAAGATCAAATACAACAGGTGCTGGTACAACTATTGGATCTTTACTTTCAATAAAAATCTCATCCTTAAGTAACCATCTATTTTCATTATTATTAACTTCATCATTTGACTTCATTATCTTAGCATTTATTTGGTAGTCTTCATAAAATACTATGACGGGAGTAGATAAATTTTCGCAATTTTTTGGTAATCCACCAAGAGGTACTGCTCTATAAGTTGATTCATTTACTTTTTCAATAATTTCAAATCCTGGATGATCCATATGAGCTAAGAAAACGACTTCTTCATTATAATTTCCTTGAAGAAAGACTTCTATATTACCCCACTCATCAATATCAAAATCTAGTCCCATTTTTTTTATTTCATGTTGTATAAAATTTGATATTTTATATTCATAAAATGAAGTTGTAGGAATTTCTGAGATTTTTAAGAAAGTTGATAATTCTTCTGATTTCATAAAATAACAATAAATTAAAATAAGAAAAAAAACTATTTTTCCTTATTAATTACGATTTCTTTTTTTAAATTATTTTATACGATAAAGCGAAATAGGAATTAAATATTATGATAGGTTATTTAGATTATTGAAAGGATATAAATAAATGGCAAAATATAAAGTAGTTTTTCTAGGTCCAGAGGATGATAATCTGGAATACGAAAAAGCAGAAATGGCAGATTTAGATGTTGAGTTTGTAAAGGCTAATCCACGTTCAGAGGGAGAGGCAATGGAAGTAGTGAAGGATGCTGATGCAATATTAAATAGAGCAGGATGGGGAAGTGAACAATTTATAAAGTCTACAAAAAACTGCAAAGTGCTAGCGGTTTATTCCCATGGATTTAATCATGTAGATGCAGAAGCTGCAACTGAACATGGAATGATGATAACAAATGGAGCAGGAATGTGCGCAGAAGAAGTATCTAATCAGGCTGTAGCTTTTACACTTGCACTAAATAGACAAGTAGTTCAGTATACACTTCAACTAAGAGATGGTGGAAAATGGAATGGTGGAGAATTTAGTCCTATTGAACCTCTTGATGAGCAAACTCTTGGTATTATAGGATTCGGAAATATAGGTAGGCAAATTGCAAGAAAACTTGGAGCATGGAGAATGAATACTCTTGTTTATGATCCGTATTGTCCTCCTTGGTTAATTAAGGAATATGGTGTTGAACAGGTATGGGAACTAAATGATATTTTCAAGAAGTCAGACTATGTCATAGCTATCGTGCCATTAAATCCTGAGACTTATCATATGATTGGCAAAGAACAATTTGATCATATGAAAGAAAGTGCTTACTTTATCAATGTTTGTAGAGGTTCTGTAGTTGACGAAAAAGACTTAATAGAAGCACTAAATAATAAAAAATTCAGAGGAGCTGGTCTGGATGTATTTGAACAGGAACCAGCTGATCCTAATAATCCTCTATTTAGTATGCCAAATGTAATTGTTGCTCCTCACATAGCTGGTCAATCAACAAGATCTGCGTGGTTATCTAGAAGAAGGGCTTCACAACAAGTAGCAGCTGTTCTAAGAGGACAAAGACCTTCAGCATTGCAAAATCCAGCTGTAACATCTAAGTTAGAAATGTTAAGTTCTATGCCAGCCAATGAGCCAAAATTATAGTAAATTTAGTCAATAAACTAACTTAATAATCTTCTATGTAAACCCAAATAATTATTTGGGTTTACAGGAAATAACATGGAGTGGAATCTCTAATTATGGTTAATAAAGAAAATGAAGGTAAAGTAATGACAGTGCTTGGGCCTATTAATCCAATAGAAGTGGGTAACACTACCACACATGACCATGTACTAATTAATTTTCAGGCAATTCTTACCGATCCGTTAAACCCTCTCGACAAAAAATATATGGAAGAAAAAATATCTTTGGAAAATATCGGTTGGGTAAGATTCAATTGGTCATCTTCTAGAGATAATCTAGTTTATGAAGATGAAGAAATAGCTTATGAAGAGCTTGGACATTACAAAAACTCTGGAGGGCAAACTATAGTTGATGTAACTAATATAGGTTTAGGAAGAAATCCAAATAAATTAAGAAATATCAGTAAAAAAACTGGTGTAAATATAGTAATGGGATCTGGGTTTTATGTAGAGCTTGCACAAAAAAAAGGATATGCGAAAGATGGAATTGAATCTATATTTGAAATTATTATGGATGACATAAAATTTGGAGCAGATAAAACAGATATTAGATCAGGTATTATTGGTGAAATTGGGTGTTCTTGGCCGTGGACTGATAATGAAAAACTTTCAATGGAAGCTTCTGTAATGGCACATAAAGAAACTGGACTTCCTTTGTTAATTCATCCTGGAAGAAATGAACTTGCGCCACTTGAAATTATAAATTACATATATAATCTGGGAGCTGACCTTAGTAATGTAGTAATGGGTCACGTAGATAGAACAATTTTTGATTTCAATATCTTAAAAGATACTTCTGAAACAGGTGTTTATATCAACCTTGATTTATGGGGACATGACAGCCCTTTCTATCCTCTTGCACCAGAAGCATATATGCCAGGAGATCATGAAAGATTAGATATGGTTGAATTTCTAATAGAAAATAGTTTTGAAGATAATATTTTATTAGCTCAAGATATTTGTACTAAACATAGACTGAAAAAATTTGGAGGTCATGGTTTTGATCATTTGCTTAAAAGAATTGTTCCATGGATGAAAAGCAGAAATATAGATAAAGAAAATATAGATAAGATGATGATTAAAAATCCTCAAACAATGCTTACAATAAAGTAATGATAAAAAAAATATTTCTAATACTTTTTGTACTATTCAGTTGTTCAAATGAAATAAGTAATCAATCTAATCCTGATAATATTTCTTTATTTGTAATCACTGAAGATATTACTTTAGGTGAAAACAGAGTAGTTTATACAGTTCTTGATAAAGAAGGAAATAATATTTCTGAAAATATGAATTTTAAATTGAAGAAAATAGATGATAGCAAAGAAATGATCATAGATGATTATGAGTTGGTAGACTGGCCTGGAAATAGGAGTGTATTTAAGAGTGATATAGCTTTTGATTCAACAGGTTACTGGGAGATTATTGGTGAATACAAAAAAAGTAATACAAAAGGGGTAATAGAAGTTAAGGAAATCTCTAGCACACTTAATACTGGGGAAAAAGTTTCTTCAATTAAGACCCCAAGTCTAGAAAATAAAAAAATAATAGATTTATCAACAGATATAGAGCCAGACATAAATTTATATTCTCATAGTTTAGATATTGCTTTAGAAAAGAAAGTTCCAATAATTCTTTCTTTTTCTACTCCAGGTTTATGTGTAACTGCTATATGTGCACCTCAGTTAAATGTCCTAAAGGAAATAAGAAGTAATTACCAAGACAAACTTATAGTTATTCATGTAGAAATTTGGGAAAATTTCAAAGAAATTATGAATACTGGCGATTTTTCTGTGGGAAACCTAAACGAATCAGTACAATTGTTTGGAATAACAAGTGAGCCTTGGACTTTCCTGATAAATAATAATGGTTTTGTAGAAAATAGATATCAAGGATTTGTTGACTATAAAGAATTAAAAAAAGACTTGAGTAAAATTAATGTTTATGATCAATAAATCTAAGATTAACGATTCTATGATAAGATTTTTCTGGACTTTCTGAGTTTTTTATTTTTTCAAACTCAACAAAAACTTTATCACCGTTTATCATATGAGATTGAAAATGTGAATATGTATAAGATAAATTTATTGTTTCTAAAGATTGAGCAGGATTAACATAGAATAATTTTGTATTGTCATCTTTATCTATAATTTTAATTTGAGAAACTCTTTTCGGATATCCTAATTTGTAAAGATTATCATGATCTTTTAGATCAGCCCAAATTGACTCTTTATTATCATTTTCAATCAAAATTCCGGGCTGGATAAAAGTAATTCTACCCTCAAAATCATTAGTAGCTGAACATGAGAATAAAAGAATAATAACTAATATAAGAAATTTATTCATCTTCTAACTCAATGAGTAATGCTTTAGCCTTATCTATAAGATGCTGCTTACGTGGATTTTTTGCAATTTCGATAGCTTCTTCAAAATCAAATTTCGCATCTGTTTTGTTACCAATTATTCTATATAATTGTCCTCTTTCAATATAGTAAGCTGGCTGAGATCTATCCATATCAATGGCTTTATTAAGTTCAATCATACCGTTATCAAAATCAAACATATTTACATAATTTTTACCTCTCCAAAAATAAATCGAAGAATCATCAGGTTCAATTTTTATAGCCAAATCAAAAATTTCTTTTGATTGATCATATAGTCCTTTTTGAGTCTTAACTGCACCTAATACAATCAATGCCCTTACATCATTCTGATCAATTTCTAAGGCTCTAGATGAGAATGTTTCTGAAGCATCATAATCTCCTAAATAATATAGAACCAAAGATTTTTTTGATAAATGAGAGGCTATTGAAGAGTTTATAGAAATAGCTTTATCTATATATTCTAATGATTGATCTAAATCATTTTGAAGTAATAATGATTCTGAATATCCTTCCCAAGCTTTAGAAAATTCAGGATCAATAATAACTAGTTTCTCAAATGAATTCTCTGCTTCTTTATATTTACCTTGATTTAAGTACCTATTGCCTCTAATGTATAAATCTAATGAAGCTTCTGGAGAATATGTATATATCTTTGGTTCTAATTCAATATTTTCCTCAAATAAATTACAAGAAAATAAAAATAAAATCAAAGATATAAAAAGTAATAAAGAGAAAATTATAAAACTAAACTTAATTGAATTTCTAAAGTACATATTCATACTACATAAATTAATTTTTGAAGAATTTCTTTTTCACTCTTGCTACCAGATTTTATTTGAATATCCATTTCAAGCAAATTTTCTAAAATTTCTTTCATTCTTTTATTTGAATGTTGTTTGGATTGATTAACTATTTTGTTAAATGCATAAGAAGAACTTACTTGAATTTTCTTTTGTAAATCTTTTAAATTCATTGTGTGATTAAGTTCTTGAGCCATGATAATTAATCTTACTTGCCTGGATAACATCTGTTGTATTGAAAAAAAATTTTGACCACTACCAACCATTACTTGTAATAGCTTACTGGATTTTAATATATTTTTTTCTAATATTGAATCAATAAGTTCAAAGATTGAACTTTCTTTTATCCCTGAGACCATCAATTCAATATCTTCTTCTTCAATAATCTTATCGGGTTTATAATTACTTAGCTTAATCAATTCATTATCTAGATAACGATAGTTACTTCCTATAAGATCAATAAGTTTATTGATCCCTGATTGAGAAATTTTTATATTATAGTGAGATTGTCTTTGAATAATCCAATTCTTTATTTTTTCCCATGATCCTCGTCCTGTTGGTATATTAAACAAAAATACTTCACTTAAATCTGAAATATTTGACACTTTATTGGATTTGAGATTTATTTCTTTGTTTTCAACAAAAATTATTTCGTTGACATTAGGTTTATTTAATGTGGATTCGTAAAAATCTTTCCATTCTTCAGATTTACTAGAAATTATTTTTGATACTAAATCATGAAATACTAAGATCCTTCTTCCTCCAAACAAAGAAATTGTATGAATATATTCCTTGTAGCTATTAAAGGAAATATTGTGTGAATAAATAACATTTAGATCCAAATCTGGATCATTTTTATCACCTATTAATTTTTCGAGTTTTTCTTTTGTTGAAAACTCATCATTCCCATGAAGTAACTTTATCAATACTTAAAAATAATTTGTTGGTATCATTTAAATTAAGAAATTTAATAATTATATTATTACAACTTTATGAGAAATTTCATTCTATTGATACCAAGATTAATTTATTTTGGGAGTCAAATATTAAGAGGCCTATTCGATCCTAAAATACCACTTAAAATAAAATTTGTGATCGTTCTAGCTTTATTTTATATTATTGCTCCCAATGATATATTGAAGGATTTTATACCTGTAATAGGACAAATTGACGATATCATAGTCATAGCACTGACTATGTTGATTTATAAATATCAGACTCTGAAAAATTCATTTAGCAATTATAAAGACGATAAAAATAATGACGATAAAATTGTAGATGGGGAATTTAGAACAGTTGAAGATGAAGATGATGATAAAGATGATGATCAATAATAAAAGAGTAAATAAGGAATAAGGATAATGGGATTTAAGTGTGGAATAGTAGGATTGCCTAATGTTGGAAAATCTACATTATTTAATGCTCTAACTCAAACTAGTAATGCACAAGCAGAAAACTATCCTTTCTGTACTATAGATCCCAATATAGGAGAAGTTGCAATTCCTGATGATCGCCTAAATAATTTAGCCAAAATAAGTGAATCAGAATCAATTATTCCTACTAAAATGTCCTTCGTTGATATAGCTGGATTAGTAAAAGGAGCTTCAAAAGGTGAGGGATTAGGTAATAAGTTTCTAGGAAATATCAGAGAAATGGATGCAATAGCTTATGTTATAAGGTGTTTTGATGATCCTGATGTTACCCATGTGAACGGATCGATTAATCCAGTTCAAGATAGTGAAATAGTTGAAACTGAATTAATGCTTTCAGATTTAGAAAGTATTGAATCAAGAATTCCTTCAATTAAAAAAAAAGCTAAATCTGGAGATAAAGAAGCTAACGAATTATTACCTATAATAGATGGAATTCATAATCTATTGAGTAATGGTAAACCAGCTAGATTATTAAGTATTCCAGATAGTGAAACTCATAAATTAAAAAGTTTACAATTATTAACAAGTAAACCTGTTCTTTATGTATGTAATGTTTCTGAAGATGATGCAAAAAATGGAAATAAGTACTCAAAATTAATTCAAGAAATAGCTAGTAATGAAGGTGCTCTTTCAATAATTATTTCGGCAAAAATAGAATCTGAAATATCTCAATTAAACGATGAAGAAAAAAAAGAATTCTTAATAGCTTTGGGTTTAGAAAAATCAGGATTGGAGCAAATAATTCAATCAGGATACAAACTTCTGGATCTGATAACTTACTTTACATCTGGACCAAAAGAATCAAGAGCTTGGACTATACCAAAAGGATCTAATGCTCCAAGAGCTGCAAGAGAAATACATACTGATTTCGAAAAAGGATTTATTAGAGCTGAAGTGGTTAGTTACAAAGATTATGTAAGCCTAAGGGGAGAAAAAAAATCTAAAGAAGCTGGAAAAATGAGAGTAGAAGGAAAAGACTATATAGTGAAAGATGGTGACGTCATTTACTTTAGATTTAACATTTAGAAATATTCATTAAAATCATAACTTACTGATATATTATAAATAAATTGATTTATGCAGAAGTTTTTCTACTATCAAGATTT
>Ga0310343_10001220_pt1 | contig 13015 bp, 7 predicted proteins | sample HC15DNA2025_MG_FD_203519 | JGI IMG/M metagenome (GOLD analysis project Ga0310343, IMG submission 203519) | Marine microbial communities from station ALOHA, North Pacific Subtropical Gyre - HC15-DNA-20-25_MG | ecosystem: Environmental > Aquatic > Marine > Oceanic | place: Pacific Ocean: North... | reverse complement strand
TGCCGGAACACACCGTCGCGATGTTCGCGCACAACAACAGCACGACCGCTAAGAGCATTTCCCGGGTCAATCCCGGGTGCTCCGGTGCAGCCGTCGGTTGGATGGCCATTTGATTATTCGTATAATGGACCTTCTTCTTCTTCTTTTGATGGAGATGTCACGAAGTCCTTCTCTTCTCGCTTTGTTTTCGATCGGTTTGGTGGAACCCTCCTTCCCGTCGTCGTTTTTCGAGAGGTCGCAAAGCGTTTCGTTGGTTGGTTGGTCGTCGTCGCGCAAAGCGCTTCTTCTTCTTCTTTTGTGACGACACGATTAGCATTACGTCCAATTCTTCTTCGAAGAAGAATCCGATCTCTTTTGAAAGGCACCCCTTCATTAGGGTTTAGGTTCTATAAAACCCTAAATATAAAAGGAAGAAAAAAAAAGAGAGGTCTTCCTTTTTTTGTGTGTAACACCATAAAAAAAAATACAATTGGAACACGAAGAGAGAGGGACTTTGCAGATTTCATTCGACGCCGTCGACGAGACGAGATTTCATTCGACGCGGGGTCGACGAGACGAGACGACGAGAGAGGACGGTAACTTCTTCTTTTTTTTTCCGACAGGATGATCGGTCAATACACGACGCAAAAGCAGGTTCTCATCAAGTCGAAATCTCTCGGAGTGCTGTACTACTTTCTCGTCGCGTGCGTGTCCGTGTACATCGTCGGTTTTCTTTTATATCGAGAACACGGGTACCAGAAAACGGTCCCAGCGGAAGGGGTCTTGGCGATTAAAGTCAAAGGCACGGCAGCGACGAACGACACGCAAACGGGAGAGAAGAGAGTGTACGATGCGAACGACTTGGTGCAATACTCATCTGATGGTGTGTTCGTGGCCACGAGACTGGTGAACACGAGACAGGCGAAAGGAACATGCTTAGGTGTCTCTGAGGACGAAATGTGTACAAGAACAAAGAACAGGTGCGTACAAGGTGCATACAGTCGAAATGGACGACAAACAGGAAGGTGTTTGCCGAGCACGAGCGACCCGAACAGCGCGCATTTTTGTGAAATTAAAGGCTGGTGTCCAGCGGAGGCGGAAGAGGACGACGACGTGTTGCCGTTGGAAAATGTGGGCAATTTTACCGTATTCATTCGGATGAACGTGAAGTTTCCGGGGATGTATAACGAAAACGGGGAAGAGATGCGATGGGATAATGCAAACGGAACCGAACCTACGATGGGATGGAATTTGTTTTCGTTGGAAAATATCACGCAGACAAATGATAAGAACTTTACCGAGATTAGCACGTACGGGTCGGATCAGCTGTTGAACGTGTATTTTGATTGTAATCTAGACGAAGGCGTGAAAGTGCCGAAACCACAGAGCGTGTTGACTGGAGAAAACGAGACGTTGACGACGGTGGCCATCGAAGAAGGTGGCGTGCAGACGTGCTCGCCGGAGATTCCGTTTGTGATTGATCGTGTGGATAATCCGTTGGCGGAACTCTCAAGCGGGTATAACATGCGATGGATTTCAGCCGTGAATCATTTTACGACGCCAAACGCGAAAAGGATGAACATGACGAATATGTTTCCTCTGAATCCACCGCATAATTGTAGATTCGATATGAATAATCCAGAAACTCGAATGTTGACGAAAGCGTATGGTCCGAGATTGCGTATCCAGTTTTCCGGCATGGGAAGACGGTTTGACGTCGTCATGTTTTCGCAAACCATAGGTGCGGGTATCGCCTTGTTAGGCATAGCTGTAGTCATTACGGATGCGTTTGCAAAGTATATTCCTGGATTCAAGAAGAAGAAATACGACTTGTGGAAATTCGAAGAACACGTAGACGAGGAAGGCGATTTGATCAAATCGTATTTAGGCGAAGAAGATTTCAATCGCGACGGTAGTCAAGAGCAACAAAAGCAAAAGCAAAAAGCGAGTACTTATCGACATAGCAGTAGTAGCAAATTTCAGCAAAAATATCCTAGTATTCCTGGGTACGGAGCAACAACAACGACGACAGCAAAGACTATGGCGACAACAGCAACAACGGCGCAACCTTTGGACGAGAAAGCGCAGAAGAAAATAGGGGGATTCTTTCGTACTAGAAGCCTCAGAAAGAGTTGAGTAATAGGTATTCTTTAATGCACACATCTCTATATTTATGACATATAGCATTGCAATAATAAAAGGAAACTACCGTAGCAAAGTCGTTCTCTGGCTAAGAATCAACATTCGTGTGAAAATAGAGCATTTTGGTTTCCTCCGAATCATTTGCACTATTCTCAATCTCTGTCGCAGTCTTTACTGGTTGATTTCTGCGGGACTCCCAATTCATACTCAATCGAACAGAAGTTGTGCACGTATATTTGCCTTTCAAAAGTCGCATACCCATCTCCAATGCCTCTCGCTCACACTTGGCTTTCATGTTTATATCTTGTATTCCTTCCATATCGGCGACGTGCGCGATTCCGATGATACGTCGGATAATCTTCGCTCCCGCGAAACGGTGCGCGTCATAAACCACTCTACTGATAAAATCCAACTGTGTTTGTTGAAAGTGGTCCGAATCTGGCGAATCGCAGCTGGGCGATGTACCCGTAGTAAATACAAGCGGGTGTGAAAGACCTCCAAAGTCTTCTTGCCTACCATGGGTTCGCCACAATGTGCTAAAATTGTACACGAACCGAATCAAAACGTCTTTGATCATTGTATGCAAATTTTTCTTATGATCCTCGGAATGTCCTAAACCGTCAGAGGCGTAGTAGGCTAAATATAAATTCGCGATGAACGCGCCAATATCAAACGCCATTGGCCCATAAAACGCAAACTCGTGGTCGATGACGTACGTGCTTGTATCTCCACACATGATACTTCCGGTATGCAAATCTCCGTGCAAAAGCGCTTCGCATTCGTTTATGAATTTCGCTTTGATTTCAGTAATGGCTATTTTCAGTTCACCATCGCTTTGTATTTCATTAACGATATCGTCGAGATGAGGAGATGTCCACTTATTATTTGTGGCAACACCATACGGTTCGGTGAAGATGACTTGCTCGGTGAGCGCGCACATGGCTTCGTTCGCACCAAATGCGATTCGATTCTCGCGAAATTTTTTCGCGCCGAGGCATATGGCGCTTGATTTAAACAACGTTTCGGCTAAGTACGTCCCAACGTGCTCAGCCATCTTCACGTACGTTTTGCCTTCGCAGATCCCTACTCGCGCGATTTTGTTTGGTGGCTCGATGTATCGCATGGCAATCGTAGACATTTTGGCGTCGTATAAATACACCTCCGGCACGTGCTTTGGACAGAAACCGTACGCTGCGATGAGCGCTTCAGCCTCGTATCGAACGCGTTCTTGTGTCAACGGCCAAGATTCCCCTACACATCTCACATACGGTAACCCTTGTTTCAGGACGATAGATGCATTTGTTTTCTGGTTCGTTATTATATACACGAAATTGATATTCCCGTCCCCGACTTCCTTGGAGACCCAATCTTCTTTGCTCTCCTTGCCTCCAATCGGAGCGCACACTTTGGGATATTGCGAGACGTAATCAAGAACGGAATTTAAATTTAATGCGTAAAAATCGTCACCATTAGTAGTCGCATCATCTTCTCTTGTATTCGCATCACTGTCGTCCACTTTCTTCTTCTTCTTCTTCCTACCATCCATGGCCTCAATCTCTTCAACATGTCTCCCGATATCAAACGCCGCTTCGGTTTGGTCCTTCTCGCCTCTGTTATTTTTATACAAACAAGTTCGCTCAGTCACAATACCTTCAATCAACCATGCTGGAGTAACATCAAACGCCGGGTTCCAAACGTTAATCCCTTCCGCAGCGACTCGTTTACCTTGAAATATGCACATTTCTTCCCCTGATCTCTCTTCAATTTCAATCAGCGTTCCACACTTGGTCGAAACGTCCAAAGTCGTCGACGGCGCGGCAACAAAAAACGGCACGTCGTGGTGTTTTGCCAGAACTGCCAAAGAATATGTTCCAATCTTATTCGCTGTATCCCCGTTCTTCGCTACGCGATCCGCGCCGACGACAATGGCGTCCACCTCGCCTTTCTGCATCAAGAACGCTGCCATGTTATCGCAAATCAACGTCCCAGGCATATTTTCGTAAACCAACTCGTACGCCGTCAACCGACTTCCTTGATTATACGGCCTAGTTTCTACCGCAAAACACATCTCTAATCGTCCTTGTTCGTATAAACTTCTGACCACTCCGAGCGCGGTCCCGTACCCAGCCGTCGCCAGCGACCCGGTATTGCAACATGTCAATACCCTCAATTTCTTCTTATTACAACACGCTTTCAGTAAAGCTTTCGCCCCGGTTTCTCCGATCGCCTTGTTGTGAATTATATCCGTTTCTAGCATGTTTTCGCACCATTTGATGATCAACTCTTTAGCGTTTTGCACATCCGATGTTCCTCGCGTCACCTCTTTGCAGTACTCTTGCAATGCTTTCACCATGTTGCCCAAGTTGACCGCCGTCGGGCGACTTTTTAACAAATGCTCCGATTTTTGCTTCACAAACTCGTACAAATCGGTACTTTCATCGTACACCGTTTCCAGCTCGACAGCAATAGCCAACGCGGCGGCAATTGCAATCGCAGGCGCGCCTCGCACGTTCATGTCCTTAATGCATCGAAAGCATCGGTCGCAATTTTCGACGGCGATGAATGACGTTTCCAGCGGGAGTTTCAATTGGTCTAAGAGAGAGAGTGTGCCTCTGGTGTATTTGATGGCTTCGAGCGTGTTCCTCGACGCATCGCGATCCATTTCGTTCCGGTTTTCGACGTCGTTGTTTGGCGGATTGAGGAAGCAAAAACGCGGAGAAAAAGAAATGGAATAAAAATAAGGGAAATTGGAAAAGTAGTGAGTGAAACCACTTTTGAAAAGCCACAGTCTTCTTTGCACGCGCTGATGCGATGACGACGACGAATCGACGTCGATAAGAAACCACAATGGGCAACGGTATTTCCAGTGACAGATCCGATCGAGCGAGAGGCGGTGAGGGGCAGAAACGAGCGGATGCGACACAAAACCACGAGCGATATCAGCGCTTCGTGCTGTCGTTGAAGAGAAACGCCAACCGACTTTTCCTGTCCGGAGAAGTGACGAGAGTGAACGAAGTGACCCGTAATGGCCGGATATTTAGTACATCGGTGATGGAAAAAGCAATCAGGGATATTCGGTTACCAATATATGGACGGTTAGAGCATCCCGAATGCGATGTGAACGACCCAGAGTCGGTTAAGAGGTATAAGGAGAGGTTTAGGTATCTAGAGTCGTCGTCGGTGGCGATGGATGAAGATGTTTTAGATGGCATGCATGCGTCACACGTCGTGCGAGATTTATATTTTAATGGTGACGCGGTTATTGTTTTAGTGGAGATTTTAGAGTGTACGGAAGCTGGAAGGAAAGTAAGAGACGTGTACGAGAAGGCTGGTGGTCTTGTAGGCGCGTCAATGAGAGCATGGAGTTCGACGGAAGAAGTGTTGGATGTTGATAGGGGTTGTAATGGTAGTGATAGCAGTAAAGGTGGTGATAATCCTATCAGAGTTGTGTGTGAAGATGATTTTGAGCTTATCACAATTGATCTAGTCGCAAAACCATCGCACGCTTTGGCGTATTTACAGCCACATCTAGGTAAGGTCACGGCATAGAGATTTAGGTATTTCACGCACGCAGTGATTTAATGGTACTGGGTATGGTACCGGGTACATTAGATACATAGTTACAAACGGCTATACACAGGTTTTCTCTTCTCAAACCTCGCATTCATACTTTCTTTTAAGTCGCTTGAAATCAACTGCGCCGCGTTTTTCAAAGCTATATATTCCAATCCTTTCTCGACGCTTTCAGAATCTCTCGCGTTTATTGCCGCTCTTTTTGTTCCTTGAATTGCCAACGGCGACATACTCGCCATTCTTTTCGCTACCTCTAAACATGCGTGCTCTAACTCTGTTTCATTCGTAAAACACTTAGAAACTAACCCAATCCTTTCTGCCTCGTCGCTTTGTACTGTCCTAGCAGTCAGAGCGAGCTCCATCGCCGTCCCGAACCCTATGATACTAGGTAACCTCTGCAAACTCCCGATATCCGCGACGATCCCTAACTCAACCTCTTTGACACTAAAAAAAGCCGTTCGGTCACAATATCTCACGTCACAAGCTGCCGCTACATCTAAGCCACCCCCAACGCACGCGCCTTTGATCATGCAAACGACCGGTTTCCTACATTTTTCTATGCTCGTCACTGACCGTTGTAGCCTTTGTATGTGCCTCAGAAGGTACTCCCCACGTCTGCCTCCATCTGGTTCACTCTCGGTATCCCCGAGCGTTTCAAACAGTGTTTCCTGGGAAGAAACATCTATGCCGGAACAAAAATGGCGCCCTTTCCCAGTCAGAACGATGACGTTGACGGAGGGATCGTTGGAAAGCTCGTTAAATACGAGCGGGATTTCGACCCACATTTTGCTGTTCATCGCATTTCCCTTTTTGGCTCGGTTCAGCGACACGATGGAGATTTTATGGCGCGCATCCCGTCGCACGTCGATGGTTTCGTAGACCGTCGTCGCGGGCACATTTCCCATCCTTTCTCGCGAAAAAAGAGCTCTCGTCGACACGTCCAACGCGCCGTGTCGCCAGAGCCCTTTCTTTTGGGGAGAATTGGAAAAACGTCTAACGAACGAGAGATACGAAAATTTCACTCCTCATAAAAAGAACGCGACCGCGAGCGCTCGAGACGTCGGAACACTCGCGAAAAAGATCGAGACTCGAACGCGAGAAACGCGAGTTCCAAACAACGTGCACCACGCCGCGAATCCCCGCGCTCACAATTCGTGCACAAAGGATCCGCGCTCGAGACAAGAGCGTGCGCGCGCGTGACGTAAAAAGAGGCAAACATGTCGACGTGTCGATGGCAAAGATTACCACGCGTGGCATCTCCTTCGACCTCGTGCACCAGAAGAGGACGCCAATTCGTCGGTCCCCCCAGAAAAGGACTCGGCACGACGAGAGGCGTTAGGAAACCGAGACTCCGCGCGGTCTCTGGGAGTGGTGCTGGTGCTGGCATGTTTGAATCCTTTGACGGAGAATCTGTCAACTTAGTTAAAGATGCGATGGACAACGCGAAAAAATTCAACAGCGCGAAGGTACACACGGAACATCTCCTGTACGCGTGCACGAAAAGACGCAATCCGACGACGAAAGCGTTGCATAAATCGGGCGCGACAGAAGATGCGGTGAAAAAAGCGTTGTGCGATCGAGCCGGAGTGACGGATGTAGACCTCGTCAATCCGTTTAGCGGGTTGAATCAGAAGAAGAAAGCGGACGGATTGGTACCGCTAGGAGACGATTTGAAGAAGTTATTCGAAAGAGTCGCGAATAAAAGCGAAGTGACCATGAAGGAGTTAGTACTTGGGATGGTGGCGGACGATCAGTGTACAGCGTACGACGTTTTGACAAGTCCGAGATACAACATTGAAGTGGACGTACCTTTATTGAGAGACTTTGTGAACGGCGTCGGCGACGAGAAAGAGTTAGTTGGGGCTGGCGGGAAGAAAATCGATAAGAAAAAAGTGAAGAATATTTTGGCGCAGTGTTCGGTGGATTTAACTGCGATGGCTAGGAAAGGCGAGTTGGATCCGGTGTTTGGGAGAGATGAGGAGACGAAAAGAGCGGTGAGAATTTTAGTTCGAAGACGAAAGTCAAATCCATGTTTGGTTGGTGATCCAGGGGTAGGGAAGACGGCTATTGCGGAAGGGTTGGCGAATTTGATTGCAGAAGATAGCAAAGTCGTGCCAAGGAGATTGAAGAATAAAAGAGTCTTGTCCTTAAACGTTGGTTTGTTGCTCGCGGATACGAAGTATAGAGGCGATTTTGAAGAGCGTCTGCGCTCAGTGTTGGAGGAAGTAAAATCAGCCGGCGACATTATTTTATTCATCGATGAAATACACACGATTGTTGGTGCCGGAGGTACCGGCGACGACGGTGGTTTAGACGCAGGCAATCTCATGAAGCCAGCGTTAGCGAGAGGTGAAATCCAAGTCGTCGGTGCAACCACTGTAGACGAATATCGCAAATACATCGAGAAAGATGCGGCGTTAGAGAGGAGATTTCAACCGGTGCGAGTGGACGAGCCGTCGTCGGAAAACACGTTGAAAATATTAGATGGATTGAAAGAAACTTACGAGAAACATCACGCAGTATCATTTTCGGATGAAGCGATTCAAGCTTCTGTGGCGTTGTCCAGTCGGTACATCACCGATCGATTTTTACCGGATAAAGCTATCGATGTTTTAGATGAAGCCGGAGCGTTGGTACAGTTGAGAGATAAAACGGCCAATGATCAACAAATTCTTCCGGTGTCCGCGATGGATGTTCAGGAAGTCGTTTCGGAATGGACTGGTATACCTGTTAAACAGTTAACGGTAGAAGAAGCGAGGAATTTACTCGATTTAGAACAAGAGTTGACGAAAAGAGTGATTGGTCAGAATGAAGCCGTCGTCTCGGTCGCGCGAGCCGTTCGAAGAGGTCGATCTGGATTAGCCGACGCAGGTAAACCTGTTGCCTCGGTCATTTTTGCTGGCCCAACCGGTGTCGGTAAAACGGAACTCGCCAAAGCGTTAGCGACGGTTTATTTCGGCTCCGAGAAAAATCTTGTTCGCATCGACATGTCTGAATACATGGAAGCCGTGAGTACATCGCGATTAATCGGTGCTCCACCTGGTTACGTTGGATACAAAGAAGGCGGTCAACTTACTGAAGCCGTTCGACGCAACCCGCACTCCTTAATTTTATTTGACGAGATTGAGAAAGCTCATCCGGACGTCTTTAACGCGTTGCTCCAAGTTTTAGAAGACGGTCGATTAACCGATGGTAAAGGCCGGACGGTTGATTTCACAAACGCCATGCTTGTCATGACAACTAACATAGCTTCACGAGAAATTCTAGAAAATTTCACTGGTGTGAAAACGCCGCAAGCGAAAATAGATGCCTACGAGCGAGTGAAAAAACTCGCCCGCAAAAATCTCAGCAAACGCTTCCGACCGGAATTTCTCAATCGCTTGGATGAAATCGTTGTTTTCAGACCACTCGGTGAACTCGAAGTCGCGCAAATTGCAGAAAACATGATCGCCTCTGTTTCTTTACGATGTGCAAAAAAAGGTGTCGTCATCAGTTGTACCGAAGCCTTTAAAAAGGCGCTACTTGGCAACGGATTCTCGCCGAAATACGGCGCTCGCCCGATGCGCAGAGCTGTCCAAGCTATGGTTGTAAACCAACTCTCCGAGTGTCTCTTGAGCGGCTTCGCCAACGACGGCGACTCGATTGAGTTCGACTTCGACGAATCGACCGACGAAATCGTCGCCATTAATAAAAACAAAAAGAAAGCATTTCCTTTAGAACAGTTTGGCGGCATCGAAGACGGATTCGACGACGACGAAGACGAAGACGAAAACGCAAACGAAGCGAAGCGAGCGAATGGAAGCAGCGGCGAATTCTCCGAAGAGTTTCCTACCCCAGCTTTTCCATGAGCACAGGAAGAGGTTTATGCCTGTGCGTGAAAGAGACAGTGACAGAGAAAGAGACAGAGAAAGAAATGCATGAACACTCATAGAGCGAGGATTTTAGTACCATCAATCAGCTTTTTTGTTTTGCACACGAGTGAATTTTTACCATTTCGTCACACTTTTTTGACGCGCACGACACGAAACAAACATGGGCAGAAGACGTGGCGGTGGCGGTGGTTTCTCTCGCAGGCCCCCTCCGCAAACGCGGTCGCAGTCCGGCGCGCCGCCGCCATCGACCAGACGCGGGGACGGTGGCGGATCCTCTTTGTTCGGGGCCGTGGCGAACATGGTTGGTCAAGGAATGATGTGGGGCGCTGGCTCTTCTATCGGGCATCGCGCTGTCGATGGCGTCATGGGTCCGCGGACGATCGCGTACGAGGCGCACGAACAGCACAAGAACGACGGGGTCGAGAATAGCGCGAGTGGGATCGACGCGCGGGCCAACCCGTGTGCAGCACCGATGGAACTCTTCGGCAAGTGTTTGGAGCAAAACAGCGACAACGTCGCGCAGTGTCAAGCCTTCGCGGACCTCTTGACGTCGTGTAAGAGAGATCAGATGCAATGACGAGACGACGACGACGACGAGAAAAATGAAGGAAGACGCGTTCGATGATGCCGGTTTTCTCGTGCGCCTTTGCGGGGACCTCTCGATCTCGTGTAAGAGAAGAGAGAGAGAGAGAGAGATCAGATGCGATGACGAGACGAGGAGAAAAGAAAGAAGACGCGTTGTTCGATGATGCCGGTTCTCGAAAAAGATCGACGGACGATAAAACGAGACCGCTTTTACGAGAAGAAACGCGCGCGTTGTAATTCACAGAAGAAGGAGTAACGATAGATGTAGTCGTACACGTTTCGATTCCAATTCGCTCACACATTATTGAATCTAAAATCTACTCTCGGGAAATCACTTCGGGAGCTCTGCTGGAACTACCTCGGTCACAACCGCCGCCTCCGGCGCACCTTTCACGTATTTCGTCGACTTAAAGTACACCGCGTCCCGAGCTCGAGCCTTTGTAGAAAGAGAGAGAGAGAAAGAGAGAGTGAGTCTTTCGAGAGAGAGAAAGAGAGAGAGAGAGAGATCGAGACCCCTCAAGCCGGGGAAGAAAACGAATGTGATTCCGTGGATCCGACGCGACGACGAAAAGAGACTCCAAACGTCCACGCGCGTACCTTGGACAAATGCGGTTCCTTCAAAGCACCCCTGACGACTTCCGCGCAGGCATTGGCGTACTTCAAGTACGACATGCCAGCGATTCTCCAGTACGCGGCCGAGTTCGCGGCGGCAGACATCGTGCTTCTTTCGAATGGGGCGTCGCGTTTTTGGGGTTCGAGAATGCAAAGAGAAAAGAAAGAAGAAAGAAGATGAAAGAAGAAAAGAAAGAAACGACTTTGCGAAACGCCGCGCGATCTACTCGTATGAATTACACACACACACACACACACAAACAGGCACGACAAACACATTCATTCACAGGCATACTCGCACTATTCGCACTACTCCTTCTGTTCCACGACAAATCGAAACAGCTTTACGGCACCGTCGCCTCCGGCGGTTAACACGCCTTTATCCAATCCGCACGACGAACTCAAACCGACGGAAACCGAGGCGCCGCCAATCCTCGGCGCCACGAACGCGTGTTTGTCGTGTGCCTTGTCGACAGATTGCAAGAGACTCCCATCCGCGAAAGAATATACGCGCAAGTCGCCTTTGTCGTCCCCAGAGAGGAGAATGCGCGGATTTGGAGAGGATGTGGTGGTCGTGTGGTGGAGCAAAGAGGCGATTTTGCTGGAGTTTGCTGAACTTGCGGTCGAGCGCCAGAGAACCGTCGTTGGTGTTGCAGACGTCGACGAAGAGAGCTTGCGAAGGTCGTGCAAAACAACTTCCCCGTTTCTATTGCCAGAGGCGATGAACGATGGTGAGCTGCTTGCACAATCCGACACGCTCGTAACGCCATATTTATCATACAATACGCCACATCTCGCCGCGTTCGGTTGCGCCGCGTCCCAGAGTAAAACGCCGTTTCCATCTGCCAACGCCTTCTCCGAACGCATCATGCCGCCTGTGACGCCATTGGAATATCCTTTGGATTCGCACGCAATCGCACAGACTAAAGTTGTTATGAACGCAACTTGCTTTGGCTTTGCGGCAACAAACGCTGAACTGTTGGAGTTGCTATCAAACACGCACAATCTAGACGCCATCGTTTGCAGTGAGGAGGAATCGTACAAAGATACTCGACCGTCGGTGGTGGCGCACGCTAACCGTTCACCCGTAGGATTAAACGCGAGAGCGACGGGCGACGAAGATGAGGAAGAGTGCGACCCACCTCCATCTGACGTCGTCTTTCTATTTGGAATTTCGAGTTGAAAACGTTTTTTCGTTTCTTCGAATCCAAACCTCCAAATTTGTAAGCCTCGATTGGAACTGCCGCACGCGAATATCGGGAACGATGGGTGCGAAACGACGACTCGTGCTGAGACATCCGCGGGTGAGTCATTTTCTTTTCCACCGCCGAGACTGAATCGAGGCGAGGAACTCGGAGACGTTTGAGAATCTTGCCGCGACAACGCCGTCGCGGCTGGTATAACGACACCGAGCTCGTGGCCCCAATCGTGTAAGTGCGGCGTCTTTGGAGCCGGGGATGGCGTCTCTGGACGTTTGTGCGCGTCCGAATACGAAGTTTCTCTATCGTCCATAGTAGCGTTGGATGCGTTGGATGAAGACATTCGTTTCGTCCGTTTTGCATACTTAGGCGCGAATGACACGTTCCAATCCTCGAGCGGTACTGCAGCTTCGGCCCAAAAATTTTGCTTCTGTGAAAATCCGAATAATTCCGCCAAAGAGAGCGTAGATTCTCCACTCACATTATCCATCGTTGCGCGTCGAATAGCTTCAGCCGCTGATAAAACACCAGGAGCGCGTTTACTATCCCCCAGTTTCGAAAGCTCTTTCAAATCAACCGTGACTAAACCGCGACGCACGGCAGCTACTGCCAACTCCGTTGTATCTCTCGCGTTGCAACATAAGTCGACGAAGCCGTCACCGCTGAGACGCGCGAGCTCGATCGGATTTCTCAAAATTATCGTCGCCTTATCTTTCCTCAATTGGTCAGAAACAGTACGTTTCGTGGATGAGGTGCTAATATTCATTGCACTGACATTGGCAATTTTACGTTTCACTGACAATCGAAAGAATTCTGCTAAACCATCATTTGCCGTTCCCGAAGAAAAACTATTCATATTTGAATTTATGTTACGTTCGCTAAATCGTAACGTAAACGCGCGTCTCGAGAGATTTTGTCGAAGCATGTGCGCGTCAACATCGAATGGTTCTCTAGAAAGCATCTCCGTGCACGCTTCCGCGTCGTCTGGTACATCGCTGTACTTGTTTGCGTATCTCCCATTTTCGTCAAAAGCGACTAAAAGAGCACTAGCGG
>Ga0310343_10001216_pt1 | contig 13030 bp, 5 predicted proteins | sample HC15DNA2025_MG_FD_203519 | JGI IMG/M metagenome (GOLD analysis project Ga0310343, IMG submission 203519) | Marine microbial communities from station ALOHA, North Pacific Subtropical Gyre - HC15-DNA-20-25_MG | ecosystem: Environmental > Aquatic > Marine > Oceanic | place: Pacific Ocean: North... | reverse complement strand
CCAAGCAAAGCAAGCCCGGCAAGGCTAAGAACATCATCAATATTTATCTGCCCGGCGGCTCGGCCCATCAAGAGACGTGGGATCCGAAATATCTCTCGCCGGCCGAATATCGCGGTCCGTTGGGCACAGTGAAGACCAACACCGGTGAGCGGTTTTCTGAGAACCTGAAGAACACTGCCAAGGTGGCGGACAAGCTGGCGGTCATTCGCTCCATGACCCATGGCGAGGCGGCGCACGAGCGTGGTACGCACAACATGATGACGGGCATCCGCCCGAACCCGGCTGTGGTATTCCCAAGCATCGGTTCGATTGTGAGCCATGAGTTTGGTCCTCGCAAAAATTTACCGCCCTACGTGGCCATCCCGAGCCAAAGCCGAAACGGCGGCACGGGTTACCTCGGTAGCGCGTTTGGTCCGTTCAGCCTCGGGGCCGATCCGGGCAGCAGCAGCTTCAAGGTGCGCGATCTTTCGCTGCCCAACGGCATTGACGACAAGCGCTTTGCCAAGCGCCGTAGCATGCGTTCCATTGTGGACAGCCACTTCAGCGCGCTCGAGAAGAGCGATGCACTCGACGGTATGGATAGTTTTTACCAGCGCGCTTACGCGATGATTTCCTCGCCGGAAGCGCGCGATGCGTTCGACATCAATAAGGAGCCGGCCAAGCTGCGCGACGAGTACGGGCGCAATACCGCCGGCGGCCGCTTCCTGTTGGCCCGCCGTTTGGTTGAGTCCGGTGTGCGTTTCGTGAGCACAACTTACGGTGGCTGGGATCATCACCAGAATATCGCCGCCGCCAATGCTTCTCAACTCCCTCCATTTGATCAGGCTTTTGCGGCACTCATCCGTGATCTAGATCAACGCGGCATGCTTGAGGACACTCTGGTGATGGTTACAAGTGAATTCGGGCGTACACCAAAGATTAATGGTACTGCTGGCCGCGATCACTGGCCCAAGGTGTTCAGCGTGGTAATGGCAGGTGGCGGCATCAAGGGTGGTGTGATCCATGGGATGTCCGATCCTACCGGCGCGGAGCCTGAAGAGGACGCTGTGCATGTGCCTGATTGGGCCGCCACAGTGTACTCGCTTGCGGGGATTGATCCACACCGTCGGTTAGTGGGGCCGGGTAACCGTCCAATGCCGATCAATTACGACGGGGAAGTGGTGAAGGAAATCTTGGCCTAAGCCTCGGACGGACTTCGTAAAAACATTTAACCAACCGCCCGGGGCGAGGTTCCACATGGAATCTTGCCCCGTGCGTTTAATAACACAGCAAATGAAACGATTAGTTTTTACCCTTACACTCATCGGGCTAGTCTGGAACGTAGCCGCAGTGGATCCCCGTTTGTATTATCTGCGACCCGATGGTCTGCAGCCGGGAACGGAGCAGGAGATTTATTTTAGAGCTACACGTGCGAAGGATGTTGAAGATATTCTTTTTTATCACCCAGGTGTAAAGGTGGTGAAGATTAACGAAGCCGATGACAATGGCTTCAAGGCTATCATAAAGGCGGAGGCTGATTGCCCCCTAGGTGAACACAAGGTGCGCCTTCGCACCCGTGGTGGCTTGAGTGAGTTGCGGACGTTTTATGTGGGTCCTTTCCCCACTTTGCGCGAAGTGGCCCCCAAGGAAGGTGAAGGTCCGCAGAAGGTTGCGCTTAACACCACGATATCAGGTGCAGTGGCTAATGAATCGGTGGACCGCTTCGTGGTGGACGTGAAACAAGGTCAGCGCATTTCTGTGGAAGTGGAGTGCATCCGGTTGGGGCGTTACTTTGATGATGCTTCGGTGGCGATAAAAAACAGCAAAGGTTTCATTGTTGCCCGATCTGATGACACGCCGTTGTTTATTCAGGACTGTTTTGCAACAGCTTTAGCCAAGGAGGATGACACATACACTGTGGAGTTGCGTGAAAGCTCCTATGGTCAGTTGCGCGCCTACCGCATGCACATCGGCACATTTCCGCGACCAACTGCGGTTTATCCAGCCGGTGGCCAGGAAGGCGAGGAAGTAGACGTGAAGTTTATCGATAAGGCGGCGGGTGATTTCACACAGAAATTCAAGGCGGCCAAGCCGGTGTCCTTTCAGGCGACGTTTGGCCAACAAAGCCAACCCAATTTCCGCGATATCGCAGCCTTTCCCGAAGCTGATGGCGTAATTGCCCCCTCGGGCAATAAGGTTCGTGTGTCACCTTTTCCTAACGTCCTCGAGGAGGAACCGAATAATTCGGTAGGGGAAGCGCGCCTGTCCGATACGCCTTTGCCTGTTGCCTTTAACGGCATTATAGGCCAGCCGGGAGATCAGGACTGGTTTCGGTTCACCGCCAAAAAGGGACAGCGCTATGACGTGCGCGTATATGCACGCAAGCTGCGCTCGCCAATTGATTCGGTGATCTATATTTGCAACAAGGACGGTCGCAGTCTCGCCAGTAACGATGATTCGGGTGGTCCCGATAGCTACATCAGCTGGACTGTGCCGGCCGATGGCGAGTACACCCTACGTGTTCGTGACCATTTAAACAACGGAGGGTCCGATTACACCTACCGCGTCGAATTTCAGCCCCGCGAGGCCAAACTCAGTTTGTATGTGCCGGATACTGCCCGGTACAATACACAGACTCGCAAAAACGTTGTCGTGGCTCGCGGGAATCGTTTTCCTCTGATCCTTCAGGCTCGGCGCACCAGCTTCGGAGGGGAACTCGCTTTGAGCCCACAGGATTTCCCCCCAGGCATCACGATGCATGCTGCGCACATGGCTTCAAACAAAACCCAGTTGACCGCAGTGTTTGAGGCGGCGGCGGATGCGCCGATCGGTGGCGGATTAGGCAACATAACCGGCAAGTTGGTGGGTGAAAATGCTGCTGATATTTCTGGTGGGATTTGGCAAAACTTTGACCTCGTGCAAAACGGCAACCGCGGCGTGTATTATAAGACGTGGGTCGACAAGATCGGCGTGGCGGTGGTGGAGGAATTGCCCTTCAAGATCCGTATTGAGGAACCCAAGGCCCCGCTGGTGCGTGCTGGCACACTGCCAATCAAGGTCATCGCCGAGCGCAAGGAAGGGTTCAATGGCCAAATCAACGTGCGCATGCTCACCCGCCCACCGGGCCTGAGCTGCACCTCCTCTATTAATATCCCCGCCGACAAAAACGAGATCACCTATGTGTTCAACGGCAACAGTTCCGCGGAAATTTTGGAGCATAAATTCGCCTTTCTGGGCACGGCCACGGTAGACGGCGCCACGGCATATGTCTCCACCCAGCTCTCGCCGCTGGAGATTAAGGATTATTTTATGGTCGGCAAAATCACGGCGGCTACGACCACGCAGGGGTATCCCACCGAGTTGAAGGTGGATCTCACCACGCGCACGGAATTCCCCGGGGAAGCCACAGTGGAATTGGTCGGACTGCCGACGGGCACCACCAGCACCAAGTTACAGGTAACCAAGGACACCGAGTCCATTACCTTTCCCATCAGCGTGGAGCCAAACGCCCGCGTGGGTCTGCACCGCACGGTGTACTGCAAGTTGTCCATGGATCATAGCGGTCATCAGGTCACGCAGATCTTGGGTGGTCGCGGTACCTTGCGCGTGAATGCGCCGCCCGCCGCGCCGGTGATCAAAAAGCCGGCGCTGGGAAGCCTCGGAGTGATTCCCGAGCCAGCCAAGTAAACCCCGAAAAGTGCCAAGGTAAATTTAGATACTAAGACCATGAAGAAAATATTTCTCGCACTGCTCACCGCACCGCTCCTTTTGAGCGCTGCTCCGAAGGATTTGGTGGACCTGCAGGTATACCCAAAGGACGCCCATTTAGTGACGTTACGAGGTAAGCAGCAGATCATGCTGCAGGCCAAGTTTGCCGACAGCACTACGCGCGATGTATCCAAGGAGGCCAAGTACACTTTTGCCAACCCGGCTTTAGTGAAGTTTGAAAACAACATCATCAAGCCGGTTGCGGATGGCGAGACCGAACTGAAAATTGAGTTTGGCGGGCGAACCCTCACCGTGCCGGTGAAGGTGGAGAAGGCTACCGAGGAACGGCCCATCCGCTTCAGCCTCGATGTGATGCCCACCTTTACCAAGGGCGGTTGTAATGCCGGCGCTTGCCACGGCGCCTCGAGCGGCAAGGACGGATTTGCGCTTTCCCTATTCGGGTTTGATCCCAATGGTGATTACGATCGGATTACTCGTGAAAATCTAGGTCGCCGTATCAACCTCGCCTTGCCGCACGACAGTCTTTTGCTTGAAAAAGCTACCGGCCGTGTGACGCACACTGGCGGTAAAATGTTTGATGATGAGAGTTCGCTCTATAAAACCATTGTCCGCTGGCTAGAAGCCGGTGCGCCACGTGATCCAGCAGGTACTCCCAAGGTGTTGGACCTCGAGATTTACCCGAAACAATCCGTGCTCGAGGGGGAAGGCGCCCAGCAGCAAATCATCGTGCGAGCTGTGTACAGCGATGGCACCACGCGCGACGTGACTCACGAAACCATGTTCCTCACTAACAATGACGTCACCACTACGGTGGATGGTAAGGGTATGATGACAGCCGGCACACGTGGTGAGGCGTTTGTGATGGCGCGGTTCGATCAGATCACTGTGGGCACACAGGTGTTGGTGATTCCGGAGATGCCGGACTTCAAATTCCCCAATGAACCCGAGGCGAACTACATCGACACCCTCGTGCACAACAAGCTCAAAAAGATTCGCATCACCCCGAGTGAAGTGTGTGATGACAACACTTTTATTCGCCGAACCTATCTCGATATTATCGGCGTGCTGCCTGCCCCCGAAGCAGTGAAGACGTTTGTGGCCGACAAGTCGCCGGACAAACGATCTAAGCTGGTGGATGACCTTATTGCCCGGCCGGAATTCGTGCGTATGTGGGTTATGAAATGGGCCGAACTGCTGCAGATCCGGACCCAGAACAATCAGTTCTACTACAAGAACGCCGTGCTCTACTTCGAGTGGTTACGGGAACAGTTTGAGCAGGACCAGCCGATGGACAAGATTGTCCAGGAACTACTCGGTGCCCGTGGGGGAACCTTTAGCAATCCCGCCGGCAATTTCTATCAGGTGGAACGAGACACGCTAAAACTGACCGAGAACGCCGCTCAGATTTTCATGGGCATGCGCATCCAATGCGCCCAGTGCCACAATCATCCGTTCGATCGTTGGACAATGGATGATTATTACAGCTTCGCCTCGCTGTTCGCCCAGGTAGGCCGGAAAACCGGTGAAGATAATCGTGAGACCATCATCTACAACCGCGGTAGTGGCGGCGTAAGGCATATTGTGGGCAATCGCGACATGCCGCCAAAGTTCCTCGGAGCTGATGGGCCCGAGATTAGAAAAGATGCCAATGGCAAAATGATGTCCGGGTTTCCGTTGGAGGATGGTGGGGACCGTCGTGTGGCTTTAGCTGAATGGTTGGCCTCTCCAAAGAATCCTTACTTTGCAAAGAATATGGCCAACATTGTTTGGGCGCACTTTCTCGGCCAAGGTATCGTGGAGCCCGTGGATGATGTGCGCATCAGCAATCCGCCGAGCAACCCCGAGCTGCTTGACGAGTTGGGCAAGCGTTTTCAGGAGAGCGGTTATAACTTTAAGCAGCTCGTGCGCGAGATTTGTAATTCCCGTGCCTACCAACGTAGCGTGCAAAGCACCGAGTCCAACCAGAGTGATACTCGCAACTTTGCTAAGAGCACCATCCGCCGCGTCCGCGCCGAGGTGTTACTGGATATCATCAGCCAAGTGACGGATACTCAGAATAAATTCCGTGGATTACCGGTGGGATCCAGTGCGGTGGAGATTGTTGATGGCGGCACCTCTACCTTTTTCCTCACCACATTTGGTCGGGCTACCCGTACGACGGTTTGTTCTTGCGAAGTGGCTCTCGAACCAAACCTCTCACAGGCGCTCCATTTGCTTAATGGCGATACCGTCAACAATAAGTGCAGTCAGGGCGGTGTCGTCCGGAAATTGTTGCAAGCCGGGAAAAGCCCAGAGGACGTGATCGACGAACTTTATATTCGGTGTTTGGCACGTAAACCCACCGAAACGGAGAAGACTAAGCTCATGGCGTTCGTGGGCGAGAAAGGTCGCACGGATGAAGAAGTGTTGAACGACCTCTTCTGGGCCGTGCTGAACTCCAAGGAGTTTATCTTTAACCACTAACTGATCCGCCCGCAAGCGGGCGCATAACTAGGGATAATTGAAACCGATGATGACTCGGAAATTAAAATCCATCGCGCTTGCCGGCTTCTTTTTGGCCGGACTTCAGATACAAGCACAAGACAAGATCACCTACGAAGATCACGTCCTGCCCATCCTGCGCAACGCCTGTCTCAAGTGCCATAACCCGGACAAGATGCGGGCCGATCTCGACCTGTCGACCTACAATGCCCTTATGAAAGGCGGCGGCGGCGGAGAGGTTGTGGCCGGTGGCGATGCCGATGATAGCTTCCTTTACCAGGTCATTACCCATGCCGAAGAACCCACCATGCCGCCCAATGGGAAGCTGTCCGACAAGGAGATTGAGGTATTCAAAAAATGGATCGTCGGGGGGCTCCTTGAAACCACCGGTTCCAAGGCTGTCATGTCCGACAAGCCGAAGGTGGATCTCACTATTGATCCCGATTCTCTCGGCAAACGACCCGAAGGCCCCGCACCCATGCCGGTGGAAGTGCTTTCGCTCGACCCCTTTGTTCGCACCGATCGCACCAGTGTCTCCACCGCTATCGCCGTCAGTCCATGGGCCCCGCTCGTGGCTATTGGCGGCCAGCGACAGGTGATTCTTTACAATACCGACAACCTTAAGGTCGCCGGCATCATCCCCTTTCCCAAGGGCTATCCGCATAGTCTCAACTTCAGTGCCACCGGCAAACTGCTTGTCATCGGCGGCGGCCGCGGAGCCAACCTCGGTTTCAGTACCGTTTGGGATGTCACCAAAGGCGAACAACTTCTCACCGTGGGGGAAGATTTGGATGCGGTGCTCGCCACGGATATTTCCGCTGATCAACGCTATATCGCCCACGGTGGCCCAGATCGCCTAGTGCGCATTTTCTCCACAGACACCGGCGAGATGCTGCACAAAATCAAAAAACATACCGACTGGGTAACCTCCATGCGGTTTGGGCCCAAGGGAAAATATGTTGCCTCCGGCGACAGAGCCGGCGGTATTCACGTCTGGGAGGCCGAGCCCGGCGGCCGGGTTGCCTCTCTCATGGGCCATCGCGGTCGTATCACCGGCCTCGAATGGGTAAGCACCAACGTCGTCGCCAGCGTCAGTGAAGATGGCACCGGCAAACTTTGGAACATTGATGAAGTCACCCAGCTCAAGAGCTGGACCGCCCACAGCGGCGGCGCGTCTGGTCTGCGTCGGGCGCAAACCGGCGATTTGGTCACCGTGGGCCGCAACCGCCGCGCCACCCTCTGGGATGCCGGCGGCAACGCCAAGCGCAGCTTCACCTTCCCCGGTGATATCCCCTCCACCGGCGTTCCCACTCATGATGCCAAACGCGTGATTGGCACCGATTGGACCGGCCAGGTTTATGTGTGGAACGCCGCTGATGGTCAGGAGATCAGTCGCCTCTCCCTGAACCCCGCCACCATGGCCGAGCAATTCGCTGCCGCTCAAAAAGTCGTGGATGAAAAAGCGGCCACCGCCCGCGCTACCGAAGCTGCTCACAAAGCCGTCCTTGATCAAATCGCCAAGGCTAAGGCCGATCAGGCCGCCCTCACCGCCGCGGTCACCATGCGCCAAAAAGCCGTGTCCGATTCCAAGGCAGCGCTGGATAAATTGGTGGCCGAGAAACAAAAACCTGCTCAAGCCAAAGCCGCCACCGCCGCCAAGGCCGTGGAAACCGCCACCACCGCCAAGGCCGCTACGGATAAGGCGCTGGTCGCCGCGGCCGAAGTCGATAAACCAGCTGCCCAAGCCAAGGCCGGGGCCGCCGCCAATGCGCTCACCGACGCGCAAGCTGCCAAGAACAGCGCCGACAAGGCATTGGCCACGATCAACACGCAGGTTACCCAAGCCGGCACCATCCACGCCGCTGCCAATAAATCATTGGCCGAGGCACAAACCAAACAAAAGACCGGCCAACCCGTGCTCATCAAGCGCCTAGCAGATCTCGCCAAGGCTAATTCGGCGGAGCAGGCCAAGGTCACCGCGGCCGGCGCCGCCCTGACCTCCGCCCAAGAAGACGCTGATCACCTGCGCCTGAGCAAGACCTTTGCCGCCCTGTACACCGTCCGCCGCGAAGTCAGCAGTCAGGACGCCGAGCTGGCACAACTCAAATCAGAGTCCGAGTCCGCCCAAACTGCCTTGACCAATGCCAAGGCCTCACTGGCCGCCGCTCAAAAACGGGATATCGGCGCTGCCAAAACCGCTCTGCAAGCCAAGGTCAACGAGGCTCAAAACGCCAAAACCAAGGCCGACGAAGCCTTGGCCGCCGCGCAGGCCGAAGTGGCCCGGGAAAAGACCAAGGTCGTGGAAGCCCAAAAAGTGGTCGCCACCCGCGAGGCCGCCATGAAACAGGCCCAAGCCAATCTGCAAACCGCCCAAACCGCCGCCACCAAGGTCCAAACCGCCGCCCAAGCCGAGGCCGCCAAAGTGGCTGCTGCGCAAAAACAATACAACGACCTCGCGGCCGTCGAACTCGTGCCGGTTCAAACCATTGATCGCGCTCTGGAAATTTCCGTGGCGCAGGCGCTCGTCGCCAAGGCCAATGCCGCTAAGGCGCTTCAGTCCATTGAACGCGAACTCGGCCCCGCCGAGAAAGTCGCCACCGGCACCGCCAACGCCGCTAAGGCCGCGCACGATGCCGCCGCCAAAACCAAAGCGGCCATGACCCCTCTGGCCGCCGCCCTCGCCAAGGCCAAGACGGAGACGGCCAATCTGGTAAAAGCCGAAGCCGCCGCCAAGACCGCCCATGAGGCGCTCGTGCAAAAAATGAAACCGGCCGAAACCGCCGCCGCCGCCGCCGAAGCGCGCTTCAAGGCTTCCCCGGCCACCAAGGTAAAAGCCGATGCCGCCTTGAAGGCTGTGAACGCCAAGGTCGAAGCCGCCCTTGCCGCCTTCCAGAAAGCCGAGATGGCCGCTCAGAGCGCCGAATTGAATACCGGTAATGATGCCGCTAAGCAAGCCGAGGCCAAGAAACTTCGGGCCGCCGCCACGGCTGCCAAGGGCGCGCTGGATACCTTGAGTGCCAAGGATCAGAAAGTCGCCCTGGCCGAGGTCGCCAAAGCCACCGAGATCATCGCCGCCGCTTCCCGTGCCAAGGCTGCTGCGGACACCGCCTTGGTCGCCGCTAACGCCACCGTGGCCCAAGGCAAGGCCAAGCTGGATGCCGCCACCAAGGCCCGCACCACCGCGCAACAGGCCGAAGCCGCCGCGCAAGCCAAGCTCGCTCCCGTGCTTGCGGCCCACACACGCGCTGCCCAACTGGCCACCGCCCGCCAGCAAAGCGCGGCCACTGCTAAGGCGCATTGGACCGAGTTGTTGAACGCCCAGCAAAAACCCGCCCAAGCCGCCTTGGCCGCTGCGGAAACCATCTTGAAGGAACTCACCCCCGCCAAAAAATCCAGCGCCCTAGTGCTCACCCGGGTGAAGGCAGAAATGCTCGTGGCCCAGAAGCCAGTGGATGCCGCCAAGGCTGTCGCTGCCAAGGCCCAAACTGCCGCCACCGCCGCCACCGCCGAGGTGGCCAAAATGCAGGCGACCGTGAAAACCGCGCAGACCGCCATCACCGAAAGTCGCGCCGCCATGGCCAAGGCCGAAGCAGCGGTGGTGCAGATGGCCAAGGAAAAAGTCGAGCCCATGCAGGTGGCCGTGACTACTGCCGCCAAGGCGATGGCCGCCACGCAAGCGGCCCATGCCAATGTTGAAAAGGATCATCAAGCCCGCGTCGCCGCCCTGACCAAGCAGGTGGAAACCCAAAGCGCCACTGCCAAGGCCAAACAGACTGCCGCCGATAAGTTCGCCGGAGCCATGACCGAGACCCGTAAGAAACTCGAAGCCTTGGAGGCCGAATATCAAAAACTAAAATCCGCCGGCGCGTCCACCGCCGAACCCACCAAGACGGCGGCCAATAACTAGTGTAGATCAAAGCCAATTAAAAAGGCGGCCTCAAAGGCCGCCTTTTTTATGTCGTCATCAACAGAAATTACTTCTGCCATGGGGCGGTGGCTTCACCGGCCCAGATGTCCTTGACCTTTTGGCGCTTGCGGACGACGGCGGCTTTTTTGCCGTTCACCAACACTTCGGTCGGCATGGGGCGGGTGTTGTAGGTGCCGGCCATCACAAACCCGTACGCGCCGGCACTGAGCATGGCCACGAGGTCGCCTTCCTCCACGCGCGGGATGAGTCGGTCTTTGCAGAAGGTGTCGCCGGTCTCGCAAATGCCGCCCACCACGTCGGTGGCAATCGGGCGGTTCTTTGTTTGTTTCACGGGCACAATCTCGTGGAAGCTTTCGTAAAATGCCGGCCGGATCAGGTCGTTCATGGCGGCATCCACAATGGCAAAATATTTTTTACCGGTGCGCTTCACGTATTCCACGCGCGACACGAGGATGCCCGCATTGCCGGAAATAAAACGGCCAGGTTCAAGCAGCACCTTGAGCCCCAACGGTTGTAACAGGGGCACGAGGGTGTCGGCGTATTTTTCGGGCGTGAGGAGATCGCGGTTCTCCTTGCGCTCCCACCACGTCGCCTGACCGCTGGCGAGGGCGTCCTCATAAATGATGCCGATACCGCCACCGATGCTGAGGAATTCAATGTTATGTTTGGTCTTTAGTTTGGCTGCCAGCGGGGCCACCTTGCGCACGGCATCGGCAAAGGGCTTCACCTGCGTGAGCTGCGAGCCAATATGCATTTGCAGACCGCGCAGGCGGATGTGCTTCAGCTTGGCCGCGCGCGAATACACGCCCGCGATTTTCTCAAACGCGATTCCAAACTTGTTGTCGTAGGTGCCGGTGGTGATTTTCTTGTGGGTTTTGGCGTCTACATTGGGGTTCACGCGGATGGCCACAGGCGCGATTTTCTTGAGCTTGCCGGCGATGCGGTTGATGCGTTCAAGTTCCGGTTCGCTTTCCACGTTAAAACAATAGATCCCCTTGCGCAGAGCGAAGGCAATTTCATCCTCCGTCTTACCCACGCCGGCAAAGACGCATTTACGCGGGTTGCCCCCGGCGGCTATGACCCGCTGGATCTCGCCGCCGCTTACGGTATCGAAGCCGCCTCCCAGATCCGCCAGCGTGCGCATGACGCCAAGGTTGGAGTTGGATTTCATGGCGAAACAGATCAGGTGGTCCAGCGGTGCCAGCGCGGTGTGCAGGCGGTTGAAATTATCCGTCAACGTCTTGGCAGAGTAAACATACAGCGGACTGCCGTGCTGCTTGGCCAGAGATTCGACGGAAACGCCCTCGCAATACAGGCGCCCGCGGACATAGCGGAAATGATGCATGCGCGGGTTATGCCAAACCCGCGTCCGAAGGTGAAGCCGAAAGGCTACTGATCGGCCGGTTCGGTGCCCATGATCAGGGCGCGGCGTTCGTAGTATTCTTTCGGGGAAATTTTATCATTGGCATATAGCGCGAGCAGTTCCTTGAGCTTGCGGCGTTTTTCGCTGAGAGAAGTGGTGGACTGCTGCACTTCGGCGCGACGCTGGGCTTCCTTCACCTTTTCGAGCGCCTTCTCCTTTTTATAGGCGGTCATGGCCTGACGTTGGGCGAGATCGAGCAGTTGTTCCTGACTATAAGGTTGCACGAGGAAGGAGGGTACATTGTCGGGTTGTGCCAGTTCCGCGGTAGGGTTGGTGGTGCGGGCGGGCATGACTGGTTCGGTGACAATCTTGCTCGGCACAAGTTTGGGCGTGCGCTTGAGGGGATCGAGATAATCCATATCCACGGTCTTGGACAGGATAGGCAGGCCCTCAGTTTGGGTGATTACTTCGCCCGGATTTTTCTCCACCGACTCTGCAGCTAAGCGAAGAGCATCCTCTGCATAGTTTGGGTTCTCGGATTTCATTTGCCGGATGGCGGAAGCCATGGCGCGTTGCTCGGCCTCCAAGCGGGAGCGCATCACTGCGGAAATGGCCTTGACCTCCGCGAGGGCACGGGCTTTGGCGTGGGCGAGGGTATCGTTGCGCAGCTTGGCGGAGCGAACGACCTTGGTGAGGGCTGCACCTTTGGCTTCGTAGTGCTCACGGATTTCACTGAGTGAAAAGCGGCGATACGGGGCGTTGCGTTGGACGAAACTGGAGACGTGCTGCAGGGCGGCGCGGCGTTGGTGGTACTGCAACATACGCAGCAACCGGCGTTCGCGCAGGGTTTGCGCCTGCGCCTTGGCGGTTTGAATTTGTGGCCTTGGGTTGGCCTTCAAATCACTGGCGACCAATTTCAAGGGTGCCAACCCCACGCCGGCACACAAAATGACTGTTAGATAAAATCGGGACTTCATGCCCACCTCCTTGGCTTTTTTGTAGGGAATTTATACCTCAAAAGCAAGGCGTTATCCGGCTATTTATTCCCAAAAAGCCGTTGCCACGGGCCGCGGAAAGGGACGCGCCAGAGGGTGCTCCAGAGGATGCCTCGTACTTGGGAGCGGGTGATCTTGAGGTTGCAGGCGGGATCCAAAGGGTTTTGATTTTCCACCAGATTCAGCGTGTGGCGTCCCATGAGGATGGGCCAAGCGCAGGCTAGGCGCAGGCGGTAGTGGCTATGCGGGATCATCAGGGTGTATTGCCAAGCGGCTGCAAGGTGTTCGTGGGCCTTGACCAGCCACGGACGAAAGACAGGTTGCAGTTGCTCCCAGCTATCCGGATTGCGCAGATCCTCGGGCTTCAGCCCGGCCAGTTCGAGATCTACGGCCGGCAGATAACAGCGTCCGTTGGCCAGATCGCCGGGGAGGTCGCGCAAAATGTTGACCAGTTGCAGAGCTTTGCCAAAGCGGATGGCGAGGGTGAGAAACTCGGAATCATCCAGCTCGGCGTCAGGGAAACAATGCCGGCGGGTGAGGCGTGTCCAGAATTCT
>Ga0310343_10001215_pt1 | contig 13041 bp, 15 predicted proteins | sample HC15DNA2025_MG_FD_203519 | JGI IMG/M metagenome (GOLD analysis project Ga0310343, IMG submission 203519) | Marine microbial communities from station ALOHA, North Pacific Subtropical Gyre - HC15-DNA-20-25_MG | ecosystem: Environmental > Aquatic > Marine > Oceanic | place: Pacific Ocean: North... | reverse complement strand
AAGTTTAAAAACAACGATGTCAGATCCTCCAGCAGATGTAACATTTCCTCCACCGAAATCTACTGTATCATTAAAATTTCCTGTGATATAAGAGTTGCCAGAAGGATCAGCTGCTATGCCAAATGTAAAATCATTGCCAGTTCCACCAATAGTATTCACCCATTGAAATGTCCCAGAGGAGTCCAGTTTTAAAACAAAGATGTCATAATTTTGAACAGTATCAACTTCTCCTCCACCGAAATCTACTGGTCCAAAAAAGCCCCCAGTAATATAGGAGTTTCCAGAAGAGTCGACTGCTATGGATTGTCCTCGTTCAAAAAAGATACCACCAATAGTATTCACCCATTGTAATTTACCAGCAGAATTTAGTTTTAAAACAAACATGTCGGCACTCCCATTAGATGTAACTGCTCCATTTCCAAAATCTATTGATACATAAAAGTCCCCAGTGATGTAAAGGTTGTCAGAAGAGTCAAGTGCTATTTCAACACCAATAGCGCCTTGACCAGATGGATAGGTGTTAACCCACTGGAATGTACCAGATTCGTCAAGTTTTAAAACAAAGATGTCAGCTTCTCCAGTAGAAGTAACACCTACTCCATCACCGAAATCTACTCTTCCATAAAAATTCCCAGTGATGTAAAGGTTGTCAGAAGAGTCAACTTTTATGTCCATTGCAGTAACAGAATTATTACCGCTAATTGTCTTAACCCACTGAAATATACCAGCAGAGTTATATTTTGCAATAAAAGAAGGATATCCATTAGCAGTAACATCCCCTCCGCCAAAATCTACAGTTCCTTCAAAATATCCTGATATATAAATGTTGCCAGAAGAATCAAATGCTATTCCAGTTCCGGCATCCGTTCCAGTGTCACCAAAATTAAGACTAAAGAATAAGTTTTGAGTATTATCAATACAGAGATTTGATTTTGACATTGTAAAGGTCGGACTCTGAGAAGAGTTACCAGCTTCATCAAATGCTTTTACATAAATATATTGAAGTGAACAATTTGTATCGTATTTTGGCGTTACAAGAAGTTTAGTATCTGAAATACTTACATAAGTTGACAAGGCACCATTGACATACACTTCATATGAGACAACACCAACATTATCCGTTACTGAAGGTAGATTTAAGGTAAAAAGTGTACTTATCTCTGAAGCAAAAGGTGGTTGTGTTTCATCCCAAACTGGTGGTTCTGTATCTGGTCCAGTAGTAGTCGGAGTAGAAGATACAGTAGTAGTCGGTGATGTCGATACATAAGCACTTTCTCCAAGAACAAGTTTAGAAAAAGTATTAACTCCAACTAATCCATCAACAACAAGTCCTGCCTTTTCTTGAAAAGTTTTAATCGCTTGTTGAGTAGCTTTATCATTTGTACCAGTTGGTTCACTGTCTAAAAGACCTAAATCAATAAGTTTTCCCTGAATATAAATTGTAAAAGGATCTTCGTGAGTATCAGCTTGTGCAAAGGATGGTTGAATGAGTGTAAAAATAATAAAAAGTAAAAAGAACTTTTTCATAGGTGAACCTACTTTCCACAAGCTCCCCCTAATTTTGACGTAATTTAACTTCCTTAAATTACAAAATTTAGTCTACAAATTACAATGCATACTTGTCAAATTTGTTAAACATTAATAATTTTAATATTTACTGTGGCGAGAGAAGAAACGAAATATCGATCCCTTGTTTTTCAGATAAGTGCTCACGTATAATAAAATCATGAAAAGAATTTATACATTTGGACATGAACAGGTCAAAAGAAATATAACAGTAGGCGATATTATCTCTAACAAAAATAATAATGTAAAAATGACACAGGTTACAGCAGCAAATCAAGAAGAAGCTCAAATAATTTCCAATCAAGAAATTGATATGATTATTACTGGAAGCGATTGGTATAAAGATGTAAGAAAGGGTGCACCAAATACTTTTATTACTGCTGCACTATTTGCTGGAAGATTTATTACTAACGAGGAAATACTACGAGGTGCATTTGATGTAATGATGGCTGGAGCAGATTCAGTTCTCACACCTAGAAGCTTCGATGTTGTAGAAATGTTAGCTAATGAAGGCATGCAAGTCCAAGGTCATGTTGGCATGGTTCCTTCAATGGCAACTAAATATGGCGGTATCAGAACAGTAGGCAAAACTGCCGACGAAGCAATGGAGATACTAAAAGATATGAAAAGACTTGAAGACGCAGGAGCATTTGGAGCAGAAGTAGAATGTGTAGCCGAAGATGCTTTAAATGAAATTAAAAAACACACATCACTAGTTATTAACTCACTTGGTTCTGGATCAGGTGGAGACGTTATATTTTTATTTTTTGAAGATATTTGTGGTGAAACAACCGGTATTAAAATGCCAAGACATGCAAAATCATGGGGAAATGGGAAGGAAATAAAAGATAAATTGAATGAAGAGAGATCAATAGCTATTAAAGGTTTTAAAGATGATGTGAAGTCAGGCAGTTTTCCAAATAGTAATCATACAGTAAACATGCTGCCTGGAGAAAAAGATATTCTTCTTGAAAAACTAGACAGTGTTTAAGTGAAAAATTGGCAAAAACTTGCAGTTGGTTTGGGAATCATTGGCATGGGTTACAATTTTACAATTAGATATGACTCACTTCCGTATTATCAATTAATTGCAATTGGAATAGGTTTATATTTTATCTTTAGAAAATTTAGGAAATAGTACAGGAGTAATTTTTTTATATCTTTGATACTCTTCTAGATGTCCGTATCTCTCATCTGCAATTCGTTCAAGTAAATTAACTCCACTCATGCGTGTTAATAAAATATACACAAATACTGGTGATATGAGTGTTATGTACTCAATACCAGTTAATGTATTTAGAGCTATAACAGCAATACCGGTCCATAATGTTATTTCGCCAAAATAATTAGGGTGCCTTGATCTTGCCCAAAGGCCGGTGTGAATAAAAGTTTCATTAGGATTATTTTCTTTTCTAAATACTCGTTTTTGATAATCAGATATAGATTCAATAGTAAATCCAGTGAGCCACAACGCCATACCTACCATTGCTAAGACAGGTAGTGTATTTTCTTCAGGAGACAAGATTGCAATAATTGCCGCACATGCAGTTAGTGATACCCAGAGTGCTTGTCCCATCCAATATTGTAAAAAATAGAAAAAATGTTTTTTTGCCTTTTCAAACCGTACATCTTTCCCAACATTTCTAACTCTTGTGAACAAATAAATCCCAAGTCTTGAAGCCCAGATCATTACATAGAAATAGATTATTGAATCAATCATTGTTTTATTTTGAACAGAAAAATACGCAAGTGAAATAGTTGCGATATACGTTAAGCTACCAACTAAGTCATAATATTTCTCAGTTTTCAAAATAAAAGATGGAATAAAAAATATTATCTGTAGGAGTACTGCAACAATCAAAATAAACGTAAAAGCATTCATGCCTCCTATGTTTATTTCAATATTTTGACCTGCAATGTTAACTAAGCCTATACAGACTAAGAAAACTGCAATATTAAAAATGTTTTTAATCTTCCTATCCACATTAAAAGTATATACCTATATTTGGATTTACTTTTTAAAACAGTTATGACTTAAAATATTATTGTACATGTTGAAAAATAATTACTATTCATCTGCTGATAACCTAAAAATGTATATAAATTACTTTGATGCACTATATTTGTTAAACATTGTATTTAAAAAAAATAAAGAGTACGAATTTATAGATAAATCACACATAGAGTCAATCTGGAATTCGATTGAATACAAATACCATAAATTCTGCGTCATAAAAGCATTCAGGTATGAGCTTGGTGGCTATGAAGTGCAAATTGGCGATGAATATAAAGGTGTATGCGATAAGTTAATTCCTAAAGAAAGTTCAAATATTACTTACAATCCTCTCACTTTTGATGAATATCCAGATTTTAAAAAATCATACTGGAAAAGAAGGGACAATGCTTTGGATGCTTTTACGGATGGAGACGAAAATTTAAACGAACATTACTACATTGCAGGTTTTGCGGAAAAGTATGATTATGAACACCAAAAAATATTGGGATTAAATACTCCATACGTAAATTTTGTTATTAATAAAAACTAGTATTTATCTATGGATGATTTAATTTTAAAACAGTTTGATAAGCCTGATGAAGTTAGAAATTTTGAAAAAGGAAAATTTGAAATTTTGCAAATGCCTAATATGACTCTTGGTCGTGCAACATACAAACCTGGGTGGAAATGGTCTGAAGATGTATCACATTTATCAGGAACAAAATTTTGTGAAGTAGAACACTTAGGCATGGTTATACAAGGAAAAGCAACAGCACAATTTGAAGGTGAAGACCCTGTTGTTATGAATGTTGGTGATATATTTTATGTATCTAATAAGCCACACGATAGCTGGGTAGTTGGCGAAGAGGATTACGTATCAATTCATTTTTTAGGTGCAGATAAATACGCTGATTAACTGTCCTGCAAGATATTTAAAATATTTTCTTTAGGTAAATCTAAAAATTCATCAAATTCCGCGAGGTATGATCTGTAATCTTTTCCAAATTGCATTAAGAATGCTTCTTCAAATCCGTACTCATCAAGTTGAGAATAAATGTTGAGAACTTTTTCTTCACCATGTTCTTCAACAAGATAGGCAACAAACCACGCACCCACTTCATAACCAATTTGTGAATCTATTGGTTCTGGATTTTCATCGTATCTTATATTATTTAATTTTATTCCTGACTCCTTGTAAATTGCCAACCTACTTTTATTTCCATACCTATTCTTCTCACAAAACAACGTACATTCCATTTCATCTTTAAACCAAGATGGATTGTTTGTCTCACGAGCATAATCTATGTAACTGAAATAGACCGTAACCCCTTCATGCCACCAAGGTACGTCATGATCTGGATTATCACCTGATTTTCTACCATTGATGATTCTTTGTTCGTCGTAATCATCTGTAGAAGTTATGTGTGAATTTTGAAATATGTGAAACATTTCGTGTAAGGTAACATAACCCATAGAAGATGCATGCTCTGGTAAGTCATGTGTTCGGCTTAAAAATAAAGAATATCCATCTCGTTGTCTTATACTCATTATTGCCGAACCGGCAACATCACCATTTGGTTTTACAAAAAATCCATCTCTTTCATATTCCTCTTGGGACCATTCATTATCAGCACATCGACTAGCGTCATAACCATCCCATATAAATGGTTTTTTATGTTCATCTTCTATAAATTGACAAAAAGATTCCTCTAGATCAAAAGCTGATTGAGCATTATCTCGATCTAATTGAACAATATAAATTGGATAAAGATTGTCAACAATTGCACTAGATCTTGAAAAATAAAGTTGCTCAGCTCTCTTAACCCATTCTTTTAACATTTCCTCATGTTCATTAGAAACAGTAGAGGCGATAAAATACTTAATATCTCCATCAATATTATTGACTGTCTGCTTGTTATTAATTTCAGAGGCTTCTGATGGTGAATCATCTAAATTTGTTGTTGTACTTTCATCTATACCTATAGTGCAATATGAAATGAACAAAGAAAGTAATATTAAGAAAGTCTTTTTCATATTTGTGGGAGATACAAGATTTGAACTTGTGACCCCTTGCGTGTCGAGCAAGTGCTCTGCCGGACTGAGCTAATCTCCCGTATTTAGAAATATAGCATCATTTAGATTTTTTTTAAATTGATTATTTCTCGACAGTAATAATTCTTTTGCCAAACCTCAGAAATAGCCTTTCAACAATTTCGATAATTAGATTTAGTACCCACAGTCCTAAATATATAGCTAAAAAAATTTGTATAAACTGCCACAACACAAACACAATAATTCCGTAAACAAAGATCCATGTAATTGTAAATTTTAATGAATATATAGGTGACTGACTGTTCACTAAAACGGAACCTCTTCATATTTTCGTATAAGTGAATCATTATTATTTTTGGGATTATTCACTGCTCTGTCCACTTTATGAAATGCTATATCATCATATGTGTTATCTAATATTTCCGTGTAAATCTCTTCACTTGATAAATCAGACACCCATAGCTCTCTTTGTTTTTCGGTGAGCAACAATGGTGATCTGTTATGAATTAGTTGTAGAGAGCTTACTGCTTCTCTTGTAATGATAGAGGTTTCAATATCACCACTACTTCTATTCCAATAAAGACCTGCAGCAAATAATAAACTTTCAGAAGTATCAAAAAAATAATAAGGTTGTTTGATACCATCTTCCTCTTTCCACTCGTACCATCCAGAGATTGGAATTAAACATCTTGAGTTTTTAAATGCTGAAGTAAAAGTTTTTTTCTCGAGTAACGACTCATACCTTGTATTGAATAAAGGTCTAGGATTTGTTTGACTCTTTAGCCAGTCTGGAAAATAACCCCAAGTAGCTATTACCAGATTGTTATCAATTATGCATGGAGCCTTATTCTGTGGTGCAACGTTGAAATTTTGTTCGTATTCGATTTCAGTAAAATTATATACAAACGACAGGTCATCTTTAGCAACGTCAATATAATATCTTCCACACATGTGTTTATTGTAATAATGATATGTCTATTGTGTCACCATCAGAGAATGTATGGTGTTCTTTTTTGTATATGATGTGAACATTTTGTTTTCCTAGAACACTTAGTTGATCACCATCTTTAATAAAGTAGGTGTCTTTTTCTAAACATAATAATTTGTACTTTCCTCTGTTTAAAATCTTTACAGTATTTGAAATCCAGGAATAAAAACTCTCACCGAAGTGTGGAATAACAATTGTGTTTGGTAAGTAATTTAAGCCAACACCTTTAATCATTTTCTCTCCCATAATCATTGCACCAGCACTACATCCTGCAATAATCCCTCTCTTAGATACATCATGTAGCTCAGATGAGAAATCTGAATCATGTATAGAGTCATATAAATGATTTGGTGAACCGCCAGAAAAAAATACAAAATTTGATTTTTTCATCTCTTCAATTACGTAACCCTGATTTAAATCTTCTCTATTTCTTGCATCTATATGCTTATGACTGACATTTAAATTCTTGAAATGTTCTATTGCAAGATTTTCCCAGTATAAAAGTCTTTCATTGGATTCTTTACCAGCCGCTGTTGAAAATGTAAGTATGTATGGAATGTCATCTAAGTAATTTAAAAGTCTTCTATCAACATCAAGAATTGATGGTAAAAACTCTCCTGAACCTGTAATAGCAATCATAGTTATTGGAGGCGACGACCGGAATCGAACCGGTGTACAAGGTTTTGCAGACCTCTGCGTAGCCACTCCGCCACGTCGCCATGTAGAGCGGAAGACGGGATTTGAACCCGCGGCCTCCACCTTGGCAAGGTGGCGCTCTGCCAGCTGAGCTACTTCCGCGTAACTTTTATATTAATAATAGATTTAAATAATAAAATTAGTTTTTTCCTGTTGAACCAAATCCACCAGATGATCTATCAGAAAAATCTAGTTCTTTAACTTTTTCAAAAAAAATACTGCCTGTAGTAATAGTTACTAATTGAGCAACTCTTTCATTTTGTGAGACGGTATATGCTTCATTTGAATAATTCATTAAAGGGATCATTAACTCACCTGTATAACCTGGGTCAATTAAGCCTGGGGCATTAATTGGGGCAACAAGGTACTTACTTGCCAATCCAGATCTTGGTAAAACAAACCCTCCAACATTTTTTGGCAATTGTATTGCTATACCTAAATGTACAAGTTCAACCTTTTGAGGTTCGATAATATATTCTCCGTCCGAATAAAGATCATAACCAATATCATCTTTATGACTTTTACTTGGTATTTTTCCAAATTCATTAAGAATCTTTATTTTTATATTAAAATTACTTTGCAGTGGTACCCTTTCAATGATGAATATTAGAGATTATTTCTTGATAAATAAAACTAAAAAAGTTAATAAAATTAAAATCTTGGATCTTCTTGGTTTTGAAAGCGACACTCTCATTGAAGCCTCTTCTTATACAGATGAAGCAACAGAAGTTGTTGAAGAGCTAAATCAAGAAAATTTTGAAACTTTATTAAATAATACTGAAGAAATATATATCGAACAGAGCAGTATTGAAACTTACATAGCAAACACAACTGAACCTACTAGTGTTGCTGATCTAACTCCTACTGATACTTTTAATCCTTTAAATATAACTGAACAGATACAAAAAGTGTGGTCTGATCTTGAGAGTAGAAGAAAATGGGTTTTTCCAGCTTTTATTTCAATATCAATTGTCTTCGTACTAACAATTGCAACAAATACTTATTTAAATTACAGAAGTAGTCAAGAAGCTGTTGTAGAAGAAGCTGTTGTTGTTACTAATAACTCAAATGAATTGGTTGCACTTTTACCTGATTTAATTGAAATATCTACTAATACTTTTTATTCAAAGTACGATGTTTCAAATGCAAGCGCAAATCTGCAACAGATTGAATCATCTTTACTTCAATATCAGAATAATTTAGAAAATAGAAGTGATATCTCTGATATAAGTACAACAAAGAGAAATTTAGATAATATTTTTACTCTTGTTAATGAACTTGACCTAGTTCTTTCATACAGAATTTCAATTTCTGAGGTTTTAATATATGGTGATCTTCCAATTGATGAAGAAAGTGTGGACATTGAGGAAATAACAAATAATTTATCCAATGTTATTGCACAAAGCAAGGTTAATATAGCCACTTTGCCGGAGATTAATGAGTTTGAAAAACATAAATCTTTAGTAAAAGATGCTGTCACAACAGCTGAAAATTTGCACGGTAGGTATTTGGGGGCGTTGAGAAATAATGAATATGATGTTGCACAATCAATATCTCAGGCAATACTTTTAAATAAAGAAACTGAAAGTCGTGCTTTTGAAAATGCTTTACAGGAATTTAAGGAAAAGTCACTTATAAATTACGCTAATTTTAATAATTTACCTTAATTTATAACTCCGCTACTTCTTTTTCAAAGTCGGAAGCATCAGAAAACTCTTTATAAACAGAAGCAAATCGTAAATAAGCTACTTCATTTATCTCTTTTAAGTGTTTAAGAACAGTTTCCCCTACAATTTCCGATTTAATTTTGTTTCCTTGAGTTTTTATTTCATTATGAATGTTATCAACAAGTGTTTTTAGCTTTTTGTCATTAATGTCTAGGCCGCCAAAAGCATTGTCTATACCTTTATACAACTTTTCATAATTGAATTCTTGTATATCGCCACTTCTTTTTTGTATCATTAAACCAATTTCAGCCTTTTCATAAGTAGTGAATCGTAATTCACACTTAGGGCACTCTCTTCTTCTTCTTATAGAGTTACCTTCATTATTTTTTCTTGAATCAACAACATTAGTTTCTTCTTTATTGCAGTAGGGACATACCATATATAGTGTCATTATAGTTACCTCTAAATCTTGTATCAAATATTTATGGGCAATATCAGTATTTGATCTTCTATAAGTAATGAATTTTCTAAATTATTTATCTTTTTAATCAAATAAATGAATTCTTGATGATTTTTGTTATTAAATTTAAGTGAAATACCCCAAAGTGTGTCTCCTTTTTGTATTTTATATTCAACAGTTGGTATATTTTCATGGTTATATTGTTCGTTAAGCGGTTTTTTAACAAAAAATATCATTAAACTACTAAAAAAATACAAATATATTATTAATTTGATTTTTAACTTCATAAGACAATCATAGAAATTGTGTATGACAAAATATTATTCGAACATTTGTTCTAAATTATGTTATAATATATATTTATATGAACAAACAATCAGAAATTTTAGAGTACATAAATCAAAAATTAACTACCGAAGGATACTCTCCTTCAATTAGAGAAATAGCAAAGGCTGTAAATCTTAAGTCAACAAGTTCAGTTCAGTACCACCTAGATAATTTAATTAAAAAAGGTTTATTAACAAAAAAAGCAAATTTATCAAGATCGTTATCAAATAATCAAAAATTAAATACATTCATGTCAGTGCCAGTTATTGGTGAAATTTCCGCTGGTACTCCCCTTTTGGCTGAAGAAAATAAAATTGGGGAAATTCCAATTGTCGAAGAAAAATATAATAAGGACCTCTTTGCATTGAAGATCAATGGTGATTCCATGATTGATGCTGGGATTCATGATGATGATATTGTTGTTGTAGATAAAAACATTGAGCCAAAAAATGGAGATATCGGCGCTTTTATAATCAATGAGACAGAAGCAACTGTTAAATATTTAGATATTATTTCTGGTAAAAAATATTTAATACCAGCAAATAAAAATTATGAAAATTTTGAAGTTAATGAAAATACACAACCGATTGGAAAAGTTGTTAGTTTATTTAGAGATATATAACTTCTCCTGATAAATACAATTTATCATTTTCAAATCTAAGATTTAAATCACCACCTGGGTACATCACATAAGAATTATTATCAACTTTATTTGTTTTATTTAGATAGTTGAACATGCAAAGTGCGCCTGACCCACATGCATCTGTTTCACCTACTCCTCGTTCGTAAACCCTAGCTTTTATATAATTTCTATTAATTATTTGATAGATTTCAACATTTACACCGTCTGGGAATATGTTTTCATTAACTACTTCTAAATTCAAATTTTCTAAATCTAATCCATCTACATCATCTACTTCAATCATAAAATGCGGATTGCCGACTGAAGATTTAACACCTTCTAAAGTATTTAAATTAATTTTTTCTTCTTCATAAGTTGGAATAGGAGTTGATACTTGAACTATATTATCATCTACATATACTTCTAAATCCCCAACTGGTGCTTTAACAATAAATCTATCAACATCCAGATAGTTATTATCAAGTGCAAATTTAGCAACACATCGTACGCCATTTACACAGAGTTCTGCATCAGAACCATCATTATTGTAATAATGCATTTTTACAGAATTGTTGTCTAATGGTTCTACGAATATAACTCCATCTACTTCATATTCAGCATCACTTACAAGTGCAATAATTTGAATTTCCGAAACTTCACCTTCATACTTGCCAACTATAAAATCATACCCTGTTCCAGACAGGTATGCAAAATTAGTCATTTATAATCTCCATCATTAAATTGTATACAAGGTCTTCGTTATCGGTTTCAATCATATGTAATTTTGGTTCTTTTTTAAACCATGTAATTTGCTTTTTAGCTAGTCTTTTTGTTTTTATATTAATATTTTCTTCAAAATTTTCAGATAAATTCATACCAATAGCTTGTAGGACTGTTTTTGAAGGATTATTAATTTTGTTTATTTCCTCTACCAATCCATTATCAATCATATTTTTAGTTCTATTTTCGATATTATTTTTATGATTTGGATGATTCCAAAACACTCCAACTTTGTCTTTAGGTATATTTACTTCTGGAAATACATATTTCGATTCTTCCAACATAAAGCTTTCTATGTTTCTCATTAATCTTCGTTTGTTAAGCTCAATATCAGGAATAGGTATGTCATTAAGTTCATGAAATTTTATCAATTGATCAAAATTTAATTGTTCTAATTCTGATCTTATTGTTGGATCAGTTGGTTTAAATTCATACCTGTCAATTATTGCTTTTACATATAATCCAGAACCTCCAACAGCTAATATATCTTCTTTAAATGATTTTTCTGGGATATCTTGATCAATAAGGTAATTAAGATAATCAATAATTGAAAAATTTTGGTCACAATCTGCAATATCTAAACCATAATATTTTACTTGCGCTTGCATTACGTCAGATGGCTTTGCAGTTAACACATCAAGCCCCTTATATACAGCCATAGAATCTACCGAAAGAATTGACATGTTATTTTCAATAGCAATTCTGTGTGCTAAATCCGTCTTTCCAGATGCCGTTATGCCTGTGAGAAAATATAACAAACTAAATTAATTCTGCTTTTAAGTAAAAAGGTGTTGAGTCGATAATTTTAACTTCAACAATATCTCCAGTAGAAAGATTCTTATTGCCAATATGTGTAATCTGTCCACTATCAATTTTGCCAGTAAAAATTTCACTATTTTTTTTAGAGGGTTTTTCAATTAATAATACTTGTCTAGTCCCAACAAATCTTTTTAATCTTTTTTCACTTATATCTGTTTGAATGTTTTTTAAATATTGAAATCTTTTCTTAATAATATCTTGGTCAACATATTCATTTTGCATATCATATGCTTTTGTGCCTGGTCTTGGTGAAAATTGAAACATATATACAGAGTCAAATTCAACATATTTTACAATGTCCATAGTGTCTTGAAAATCTTTATCAGTTTCACCAGGAAAGCCAACAATTATATCTGTTGTCAATGATACGTCTGGGATAATCCCTCTAATCATGTCGACTTTTTGTATAAATTTTTCCTTATTGTATCCCCGGTGCATCTTTGAAAGAATATCACTACTTCCACTTTGCAATGGTACGTGTATTTGATTACATACTTTACTAAGTGACTTGACTGCATTTATGGTTTCTTCTTTAAAATCTTTTGGATGCGGTGATGTAAAACGAATTCTTTCAAGTCCATCTATTTCATTAAGCTTATGTAACAATTGGGCAAAGTATGGTCTACTCTTATTATCTATTTTTAAATCTCTACCATAGGAATTTACATTTTGACCTAATAAAGTAATTTCCTTAATCCCTGACTGTACTAATTCCTGTGCTTCATTAATAATGTCACTTGGTCTTCTGCTTATTTCTGGTCCTCTAACAGAAGGAACAATACAAAATGTACAAGAATTATTACAACCAATTTGTATTGTTAGCCATGCAGAATGCTCAGACTCTCTTATTGATGGAGCATCTGTTGGAAGATCCTCTATTTCATCAATTATTTCGGTGATAGGACCCCAGTCTTCAGATTGATTGAGTAGATTAATAATATTTGTTAGATTATGAGTACCAATTACGACGTCTACCCATGGAGCTCTCTCTCTTACTAGTTCTTTATCTTTCTGTGCGGCACATCCACCGACAAGTAATTTTCGATTAATTCCTTCATCTTTCCATTT